>Ga0180215_1000312_pt1 | contig 65520 bp, 55 predicted proteins | sample eDN3rd37CBELigBY_FD_128871 | JGI IMG/M metagenome (GOLD analysis project Ga0180215, IMG submission 128871) | Enriched backyard soil microbial communities from Emeryville, California, USA - eDNA 3rd pass 37_C BE-Lig BY (version 2) (version 2) | ecosystem: Environmental > Terrestrial > Soil >... | reverse complement strand
GTGGGGTGCTTGGCGGTATCCAGGCTGACGATCAAGCGATCGAGGTTCTGCCAGTCCTGGGTTTCCTCGCCGGCCACCGAGAAGGTTTCGCCGAACTTCCCTGAAAGCTCGCCCTGCCACTGCGTGGTCAGAGGAGCGGGCGTCAGGATCAGGATCCGCCGGGCGAGCCCGCGGCTGAGGTATTCCTTGAGGATCAGGCCCGCCTCGATCGTCTTGCCGAGACCCACCTCGTCGGCCAGGATGGCACGGGTGTGCATCTTGTTGATGGCGGTCATGACGGCGGCGATCTGGTGGGGGAGCACCTGGATGCGCTCGCCTTCCAGCTGCTGGATGGCCCGGAGCTCGGTGATTTCCGAGCCCAAGGACAGCAAGTGCGCCTGGATGCAGACCTTTTGCCAGGATGGGGGGTCGAACTCGGCGCGCGACAGGCGCGAGAGACCTTCTTCAATGCCGGAGTAGACGCGTTTCACGGGGATCCTTTTCATCGAACCGAGTTTCGATCCTAATCCACCCCCGCCTCCGGCGAAGTGACCCGCGCCACCGCATCCGGTGAGAACGCCGATCGGGCGGGTAAAGGATTCTATAGCGGGCCCCGGTCCGCTCGTTCACCTGGAGGAGCCAAGATGTCGCAAGTTCGCCCCTGGCAAGATGTGCTCGGGCGTTTCGTCCTCGGGCGTTTCGCCCCCCCTCGCCTTGCCCCTGGGCGTGCCGTTCAAGGCCTGAAAGCCTTCGCGCGTCGGATCGTCGGCCGGGAGATGCCCGTGCATGCGTTGGAAGCGGCGATCGCCCATGCCACGCTCATGCGCGCGCGCATTCAGCTCCCTCTCGAGCACCTGCGCTTCGCCCTCTGGGCCTCCAGCCAGGGCGTTCCCGCCGACAACCTGGAGGTTCCCGCCTCCTTCACCCTCGGAGAAGAGCGCGTCCGGGCGCTGACAGCCCAGCTTCGATTGTTTGGGCGGCTGCGCGAGCGCGTCCAGGCCGTCCTGGCCCTTGCCGACAGCGCCGATGCCGAGCTGGAGGTCGCCGAGGAACTGCTGGCTTACCTCAAGGCCGGCGGAAAGGGCGAGGTTCGCCGGTCGTTTCCTCGTGAAGTCGCCATGCTCTACGCCTTCTTCCCGCATGCCCGCGACATGTTCTGGGAGTTTCCGCTCTTTTCGCCCCTCTTCGAGCGCGACATGGCGCGCCCCGCTCCCGATGACGCGGGCGGCGTCCCCCTGCGCTTCCGGGACTACCTCGAAACGCCCGAGGTCGCACCAGCCATGCTCGAATGCGACGGAACCTGCACCTACTGCACGCACCGCGCCCTGCCCCCTCAGGTCGGCGTCTATGGCGTCGAGGTGCTCGACCCCGCCCGCCCCGAGCATGTCTACCAGGCCCTCAAGCCCCCGATGCTGCTCGTCGAGGTCGGCCTCCATGGCGTGCCCCTGATCGACCCCGATTCGGGCCCCATGCTGGCCACGGTGGCCGCCATGCGTTTTCAGCTCGCCAAGGCCACGGGTTACGTCGCCTGCCCGGTGACCTTCAAGGACAACCTGTCCCTGCGCCCCAACGGCTTCCGCATCTTGGTCCGTGGCCAGGAGGTCGCTTCCGGCGAGTTCCTGATGGGGTACTCCCTGGCCGTTCCGTACGGTCGGGTGGCCGATGGCCGGATTCCCCATGGCTTCGCCCAGGACTTCCCGGCTTTTCATGATTCCGAGGAGTCGCTAGAGGCTTACTGGGTTGCGGGTCCCGAGATCAGGCGCGCCCAGCGCTTCGGCTACCGCTTGCTATCGCCGGATGAAGTGGTCGTGAGGCACCTGGAGCTGGTCCTGCGGAAGTACGCCTACGAGCTCTTCACGCTCGAAGAGCTCAAGTGGCTCTTGGATGAGCTGCATTCGACCGATCCCTTGCTCGTCGAGGCCTTGCCCGAGACCCTGACGCTTCTGGAGCTTCACCGGGTGATCCAGCACCTGATGCGCGAGGGCGTCTCCTTGAGGCCCCTCCAGGACGTCCTGAGACGCCTTCTGGACTTCGGCAAGCTCACGCATGACCCGGTCATGCTCGCCGAGATGGTCCGCAAAGCCTTGACCAGTTAGCACGCTGCTTTTATAGCTCAGGTTTTGTTGAAGGAGCGGGCGAGGGTTCGGGTAAGCGGTTCGGTCACAGGAATTCGGGGCCCCGGCTGCTATCGCAGCCCCCCTGCTTCCAACGTTCCCTCACTCGCCTACCCTTCACCCCCGCCCATTTTATGCAGGTGAGCTCAAGCCTGTTGTCATCAGCCTACTAACCCTTACTTCCCGTTGAAGCCTTGGACGAACTGCGCCCAGGGGGTGGTGCCGAAGAACTGCTTCTTCGGGTCGGTGTAGCTGGGGTTCACCTGGCTCAGGTCGAAGTAGACCTTCAGGCCTTGGTAGACCTCCTTCGAGGTACGGCCGGTGGTCACGTTGGCCACGACCGAGCGCTGGAACTCCTGCGAGACCTTGCTGGCCAGCGTCCGGGTCGAGGCGGGCAGCGTCGCATCCTGGCTGAGCAGCTGGGCCGTGTAGCCGAGGTCGATGGCGGCTTCTTCGCCGTTGCCCGTGGCGCTCATCATGAGGGCGTGCTTGAAGTTCTTGACCAGGTTGGCCTTCATCGGGGCGTTGCCGCTGGTTGCGATCAGGTCCTTGGCGAGATCGTTGACGGCGGGGACGACGCGGTCCTTGAGCTTGTCCAGGTCGATGGCCGAGAGCGTGCCGTTCTTGCCGCGCGCGCCGTAGTAGTTGCCGTAGCTCTTGACGACCTCGGCAGCGAACTCGCGCGGGTAGATCGTGGGCTTCTTCGAGAGCACTTCCGCCAGGGAGCGGTACTCCCAGCCGTCGCCGGGCTCGGTCTTCTCGGAGGAGACCAGGAAGTCGGAGACGCGCGAAAGCTGGTAGGCGGTCTCGACGTGGCCCAGGAGGCAGGTGTCGAAGCCCATGATGTCGAACTTGGTGTTCGAGGAGACCGACTGGGTCACGCGCCAGAGGTCGACCAGGTTGAGGTGATTGTCGGTCTGGTCGTCCCAGCAGAAGGACTTGAGGTGATTGGGATCGGCGAAGGCCCCGCCGCCGTGGTTCCAGATGACGAACATGCTGCGACGCGAGGGGTAGTTCGATATGCCCCAGTTCACGAAGTTCTTCAAGGTCTCGGGCGAGCCGGAGTCCACCTCGCGGCTCGCGGGGATGACGGCGCCGCCGTCGTTGACGACCTTCTGCGTCGCGACCTGGCCGTTGGTCGACGTGGAGATCTCGACGATCCGCGAGTCGCCCTGCGCCGCCTGGTCGACCATGGCCACGAAGCGGACGCGGTCCGAGGTCAGGCCCGCTTGCATCTCCTCGAGGTCTTTCGTGGCGAAGCGCGAGAGGTTGTTGTCGGCGGCGACGTAGACGAAGACCGTCCAGTCGGCAGCCTTCCGGCCCGGCCCCTTGGTCCCGTCGAGTTCGAAGCTGCCGGCGCCCCCACCGAGTAACCCGGGAGCTACCCCACAACCGGCGAGCAGCATGGACGTGAGCAAGGTGGCTGGCAGCAGTCGTTTCATGGGGGTCCTCCGATAAGGGTGCGCAAGTCCTTATCGGTTATTGAACGACTAAGCTTTCGTAAAAAACCTTGTTTTCGACGTAAGCGCAGGCCTACTCGGATTTGGTATTTCGCTGCAGGGCCTTCGGAGCCGGACCGGCAGGCTCGGGCGTGCCCATGGCGTGATTGACGTAGCGGGCCGCGTTGAAAAGGGCATCCGAGAGGCGGTTGAGGTAGGTCACGACCAGGGGATTGAGCTCTTCCTCGCGGGACACGGTGACGGCAAGGCGCTCGGCACGGCGTACGATCGTCCGTGCCAGGTGCAGGCCCGCGCCGGCGGGGCTCCCGCCGGGAAGCACGAAGCTCGTGAGGGGAGGAATCTTCTCGTCGAGCGAGTCGATCAGCTGCTCGAGGAAGTCGACTTGCTCCTGGTCGGCTTCCCAGCCCGGACGGCGGCCCGGAGGGGTGGCCAACTCGGCGCCGATGTTGAAGAGCACGCGCTGGACTTCGAGCAGGCTCTCTCGAAGCTCCGCGAGCTCGGGAGGCATGTGGCTCAGGGCCAACCCCATGGCGGAGTTCGCCTCGTCCACGGTGCCGTAGGCCTCGACCCGCAAGTCGTCCTTGGAGACCCGCTTGCCGAAAAGGAGGGAGGTCTGACCCGCGTCGCCGGTCTTGGTGTAAATCTTCATGAGTGGCCCCTTTCCATGGAAGCGTGGTTCCTTTGCGTGATTCCCCATGGTGCGGGGAACGCGTGGAAAGGGCAAGGCCCCCTGTCATTCCCGCGCAGGCGCGAATCCAGGGGGCAGAAGAGGATTAGAGTTCGATCACCCGGACCCAGCCGGCCGTCTGATACGGGTCGCCGGAGGCGGTGCGGAAGCCGATGTTCGGGCCGATGCCCCGCAGGAGGTACTGGCGGCTCGCCACGCCGGCCGTGACGAGGGCTTCCAGCAGGCGGTCGTTGGCATCGTCGACATTGGGAAGCATGTGGTGGATGGGCAGCCCGGAATGAGGAGCGGCGATGAAGCCTTCGTCCTGGGCCACGTTGAGGGCCCAGATCCAGCGGCCCTGCTCGTCTTGTTCGTCGCTGCGCCAAACCCGAACGCGCAAGCGGCTCGCCACGGTCGTGCCGGGAAGTTGCCAGGCGGCGTCCTGTGCGCGGCCCCAGTAGTAGAGGGGAGCAACCGGCGCATTGGGGTAGGCATCCGACCAGAGCTGCGCCGTGCGCATCCGCTCGGTGCTCTCGGGGGTCACGGCCTCTGCCGCCACCCAGCCGGCCTTATCGAAAGCGTCGACGAGCGACGCTTCCGTGGCGGCCATGAGCATCGTGATCGGCTCGGCATCCCGGCCCTGGGCATCCACGGCGTGCAAGGGGAAAGTCATGTGCGGAACGACGGCGTCCGCGGGCGGAGCGACAAGCTCGGAGGAGACGGCCGGAGGCTCGGGCTGCCACGCGCCGACGGGATGCTTGGCGCATCCGGTGGCCATGAGGGCGATCGCAATCGTCAGCAGCAAGCGCATCTCGGTTCTCCTTTCAAGGGAGTTATCGCGAGATGCGCTCGGGATCTTGGTTGTATCCCAGGAAAGCTTCCGTTAAGCTTCAGCGCTTACGCGAGGATTCGAGCTGCAGGCCCTAGCAAGCGCGTGAACTGGTCGCTCGGAAAGCACTAACCTTCTGGATTCTGATGAAACCGGGCGCTGACTCCGCAACCTTGGCATTCACGGAAGAAGTTCTTGCCTTCCTTCCGGATGCGAGGGCTATGTCCGTTGACTCCGCAAGCCCACTTCATGGAAGTGTTTGCACTGCATGCCGAGCATTTGAGGTAGTAGCCGTACTGGCCATGCAAAATACTGCCCTCACTTTCACCACATTTCTTGCAGCGAGCGGGAAGTGTCGGAGCGCTTGCCGTTGAGGAAGTGGCCTCGGAAACGGGTTGCCGCTCACTGAGTTGAACGTCTGAATCGGTGGGCTTTTGGGCAGGATGCGATGCCTCACGGGCAGAGGGGATGACCTGCGCGAGTTCCAGATTTTCTTGGGGCTTCGGAGCCCGTGGAGTGTGGAGTCCCGCCAGCCGTCGGCCGACGGCGTAAAGGGTCCCCGTGTCGATTAGCTTGGCGAGGCTTCCGACTGCCCCCAGCATGCCCATTGAGTCGATCTGCTTGTCGATCGTTGCCTTCAGCGCATCTGCCTTGATGACTTTGCTTGTATCAAACTTGTTGGGACGGTCCACACGCGCATTGGCGGATACGAGAACGATTGAGTGGAATTTGGGCGCAAGGGTGATGCCAAGCTTCGAAGGCATCTTGATTTCATTGAAGGCATCCCTCAGGACGGTGATATGTCGGTCGTTTTGCGCCAGCGGGGAAGCCATTCCCTCGTATGTCTTGGCGTAGTTGTTCCACCTCAGGAACTCGCCATCTTCGGTGATCTTGAGACCACTGTGAAAGCTCTTGGTTTCGAGCACGAAGACATCGAGAAATCGGTTGATGAGGAGGTGATCGATCTGAGCGACCCTGCCGTCGATTTCGAGTCTGAGGTCATGGATGACGGCCCAGTTGGGGCTTTTCTCATAGTCAAAGTTGATCAGGTAAGCGGCTTCTTCTTCCGCTTTGATGCCAGCACGCGCAATCTTGAGGTCCCGCTCAATCTTCGATTGTTTGTTGCTCGGTGCCGTGGCAAGTAGTTCTTCAAGTCGTGCGACTTGCTCTTTCTGGCTATCAGCGCTCTTAAGCAGCATCATTCACCTCGAATTGTTTGGTTTATATGATAAGAAATTTATACCCTTGTTTGTTTGGCAATAACGGAAGCAGCCGAGGTGGGCGACGAGTCAGGTGCATACAAGGGTCGGGAGGGGGAGCGCTTAGTAGTGGTCGTCGTGCTCGGGGACCTTGCCGCGGAAGAGCCAGTAGATCCCGACGAAGTACGTGAGGGCGAGCGCCATGCCGAGCGTCCACCACCCCAGCCCGATCATGAGGCCGTTGCGGGTGGCCGAGGCGTTGAAGGCCGTGAGTGAACGCGCGGGGTCGACCGCCGGCAGGACCAAGGGGTAGAGCGCATAGACCGTGCTCGCGAGCATGCCGACCAGGTAGGCGCATGAGGCGAAGAATGCCTTGAGTTCCTCGCGCCGGCGGATGAAGACGAGCATGGCGATCAGGCCGCCGAGCGCCAGCAGGGGCAAGAGCCAGCCCAGGGGCCAGCGCTGGAAGTTGGTCCAGAGGCTGGGCCGCAGCGAGAAGGTCATGACCGTGGCGATCGCCGTCAGCCCCGCCGTGAGCCCCCAGAGCCCCGTGCCCACGCGCCGGCAGCGCTCGCTCAACTCGCCCGTGGTCTTGAGCGCGATCCAGGCCGCGCCATGCAAGCTGAGGGCGCTTAGCGCCAAGAGCCCGATCGTCACGGTGTACCAGTCCAGCACCCCCGGGTTCTCTCCGATCGGGCTGAACGTCGTCCAAAGGGCCACGAAGAAGTTTCCGTTTTCGTCGATCGGCACGCCGCGGACCACGTTGCCCAGGGCCACCCCGAAGAACAAGGCAAGCAGGGCGCTTCCGACGAAGAAGGCGCCGTCCCAGAAGTCCCGCCAAAGAGGCGAACTGAGGTGCGCGCGCAACTCGATGGAGACGCCCCGGATGATGAGCAGCCAGAGAACCATCATCAGGGGAAGGTAGAACCCGCTGAAGCTGGTGGCGTAAAGCAAGGGGAAGGCGAAGAAGAGGCTGCCGCCCGCCGCGATCAGCCAGACCTCGTTGCCGTCCCAGACCGGGCCGATCGCCTTGTAGATCTTGCGGCGCTCGTCCTCCGACTTGGCCACGACGGGGTGGATCGTCCCCGCCCCCAGGTCGAAGCCGTCAAGGACCACGTACATGATGAGCATGAAGCCTATCAGCCAGAACCAGAGCGTCTGCAACATGGCTACGCGCTCAGCCCCTGGGCCGTCCCAGGGGGAAGGGGCTCGACCTCGGGCCCGTGCGAGACCACCCGGGCCGTCAGGAAGAGGTACAAGACGCCCAGGAGGAAGTACATGCCCATGAAGCCCAGCAGCGTGAACAGGATATTGCCGCCGGAGACCTGAAGCGAGGTCCCCTCGCTCGTGCGCATCAACCCGTAGACCAGGTACGGCTGGCGACCCAGCTCGGTGGTCATCCAGCCCGCCGTGTTCGCGATGAACGGGAAGGGCATCAGTAACATCAAGATCCAGAGCATGGGCCGAGACGTGTAGAGCTTGCGCCTCCAGAGCATCAGGGCCGCGAGCCCCATGACGGCGATGAAGATCGTCCCCAGGCCCACCATGATGTGATAGGCGTAGTAGAGCAGGGGGATGTTATCCGGCCATTCCGACTCGGGGAAGGCGTCGAGGCCCTTGATCTCGGCCTTCCAGTTCTGGTACGTCAAGAAGCTCAAGGCCCAGGGCACGATGATCGGGTTGTCGAGCCGCTTATTCTCCATGTCGGGCTGCCCCAGAATGGCGATCCCCGCCCCGCGCTCCGTCCGGAAGAGCCCCTCCATCGCCGCGAGCTTGATGGGCTGCTTCTCGGCCACCTGACGCCCCTGCAGGTCCCCGCTCGGAAAGAGCTGGAAAAGGCTTGCGATCAAGCCCACGACCACGCCCAGCTTCACGAACATCTTGCCGTAACGCTCATGGCGGCCCGAGAGCAGGTAGAAGGCCCCGATCCCCGCCATGACGAAGGCGCCCGTGACCACCGAGCCCCCCTGGTTATGCGGCAATGACGCGAGCAGCCACGGATTGAAGAGCACCTGCCAGTAGTTGGCGATGTCCACGCCCCCGCCTTCCATCACGCGGTAGCCCACGGGGTTCTGCATCCAGGCCATGGTCGCCATGATGAAGTACGCCGACATCCATGTCCCCAGGAAGACCATCAAGGACGAGAACCAGTGGATGCGCTGCCCGAAGCGCCGCTCGCCGAAGAGGAAGATCCCCAGGAAGACCGATTCCAGGAAGAAGGCGAACGCCCCCTCCATCGCCAGGGTATGCGCGATGATGCCCCCCGCGAACGCGCTGAAGCGCGCCCAGTTGGTCCCGAACTGGAACTCCATCGGAATCCCGGTCACCACGCCCATGACGAAGCCTATCGCGAAGATCTTGGCCCAGAAGCGCGCGGCCCGGTTGTGCGCCTCGTCCCCGCTGCGCATGTAGCGCGTCTTGAGCACGAAGATCAGCAAGGCCAGCCCCATGGTCACCTGGGGAAAGATGTAATGGAAGGTGATTGTGAACCCGAACTGAAACCGGGAAAGGATCGTGGCATCCATGACCGCCCCTGACCTCGCCTCCGCTGCGCCCGAGCCAGATGGCCGGCGCGACCCTCCCTCGGTCGCATGCCGAGGCCTGGGTCCAGCCTAGGGGAAGGGGGGTGTTCGGACTAGCAAAGGCCGGAGAAAGGTTTTAGCGCGTGATGGCCACGGGCATCTGACGGCGCAGCTCGCGCCTCCGCGCCGCGCCACCGGGCGATCCCAGGAGGCCGAAGTACTCCCGGTAAACCTCTTGGTGCGGCAAGAGCAGGTCCCGAATGGCCTGGTCGATGCGCGCGAGCTTCTCGGAATCGGCCGGCTCGGCCAAGAGCCGCGCGAGGCTGCGGCCCCAGCCGGTGCTTCCGTACTTGGGCCGCTCGACGAAGGCGTTACGCACCCGCTCGAGCCGCGTCATGACGTAAAGCAGCCCGCAGCGCTGGAGGTAGCCCAGGTCTCCGGCGAAGGTGCCGGAAGGCTCCGAGGTCTCGAAGGCCTTGGGGTAGCGATCGCCGAACGCCGAGACCACCGACGGATGCCGGACGATCGCCCAGACGGCTTCCGTCCCGTCGAGGTACAGCCGCTCCTCGCCCAGCACCTGCTCCAAGAGCCGCAGGGTCAAGTAACAGACCAGGAAGAGCACGTCCATGCGCGAGGGCATGTGCCGGATCTGCTCGGCCAAGAGATCGTAAGTGGCCTCTTCCATGGCGAGCAAGAGCCCCATCCGGGTCTTGTCGCCTCCCCAGAGTTCGGCGAGCAGCCCCTTGGCCTTCGCCGGGTCCATGCTGGGATCCAGCAGCTTGTAGCGCGTGACCCAGCGCTCGAAGGCCTCGTCGCTGACCCGCAGCCCCGGAGGCCCGTAGACGTGGAGCGCCGCGCCGTCATGGGAGGCCGCGATGATCCCCTGGATGGTCGGGAACTCGGTGAGCTTCCCATGCCAGGGAACCAGCCCCGTCGGGGTGGTCGGGATCGGATCGGTCGGGGCTTTCACCCGCGTGATGTCGATCATGGCGCCGCCCTGAATATCCGGGCCAATCCGCTCTTGGAGTTGCTGCGCCACGCTCAGGCCTTCGAGCCGCAAGGACTGGATGCCGTAGCGCGCGACGGGCGAGAGCACCCGGAAATCATACGAATAGCGCTCTTCCACCGTGGAGGTGCCCGAGACCAGGCCTTGCAGCTTGGCCCACGAGGCGGGAGCGTGAAGGCGCAGGAAATGCTCGAGGTCGGCGTCCTGTCCCTCGTTGACGATCCGGGTGAACTCCTGGCGGCCTTCCTCGTCGGCCGTCAGCAGCGCGTCGCGCATGCACTCGGCCAGGATCAGGTCGCCCAGCCGGCTGAAGGGGTTGTTCTGGATATGCGAGATCAAGTTGAAGCGCGCGAACAGAATCTGCTGGGCCACGTAGAGCCGCTCGGAGTTGAGGGCGATTCCGTAGGTGGCATCCGGCACGTAGAGCTCACGCAGCGCCTGGATGTCCACCCCGGGGGCGAAGCCGCAGTAGTAGTTGTCGCGAAGGACGTAGTCGATGCGGTCGGCGTCGATCTCGGAATGGGTGAAGAAGTTGAACTCCGGGCGCGCATGCTCGCCGATGGCCGCCAGGGCCAGCTCCTCGCGGTCGAGCTCGCGGTAGCCGGGATGCCGCGCGAGGACCTCGCCGATCTCGGGATCCGTGCAGACCAGCTCGCGCGTCCGCTCCTCGTGATCGAGGAACTGGTGGAGGAAGCTCAGTTCGGGCCGGTCGACGTGCCGGCGCGCGGCGTCTTCCAGGGAGTGCGAGAAGGGCCGATGGCCGATGTCGTGGAAGAGCGCCGCGAGCCGGATCAGCCGGATCTCGTGATCGTCGAAGTTGAGCCGCTCGGCCAGCAATCCCGCCGTGTGCATGGCGCCGATCACGTGCTCGAAGCGGGTGTGGTGGGCGCCCGGGAAGACCACGTAGGCCATGCCCATCTGGCGGATGCCCCGCAAGCGGCTCAAGGCCCGGGTCCGAAGGAGTTCCCATTCGCAGGCGGTCATCGGGACCATCCCGTGGATGGGATCTCGCAGCGAATGCGGGAACTTCATGGCTTAGACGCTCTGGGGAACGTTGGACTGCGCGCCGCTCGCGCCCGTCCCGATGAACGCCGCGTGAGGAAGGCTCTCGCGCATGCTCGCGGGCGTCACCTTGACCAGCTCGATGGTCTGCGAGTGCAGGTCTTCCATGGAGAACGAGTTGCAGTAGCTGAGGCCCGAGCGGATGCCGCCCTCCAGCTCGCGAACCAGCGGAACCACCGACCCCTTGTAGGGGAGGTAGGTCGAGATGCCCTCGGGCGTACGATCGGAGCCGACCACCTTCTGGGCGCCGGCCGAAGCCATGCCTCGGTAGAGCTTGAAGGACTCGCCATCGCGCTCGATGATCTCGCCGGGAGCCTCGTCGGTGCCCGCGAACAAGGAGCCGATCATGACGGTGTCGGCGCCTGCCACGAGGGCCTTGACGATGTCGCCGGAGTTGCGGATGCCGCCGTCGGCGATCAAGGTCGGCGCGTGCTGCAGGCGGGGCTTGGCCTTGCGCTTCTCGACGTCCCACCAGCGATCCAGGGTGGCGCGCGCCTTGATGATGGCCGAGAGCTGAGGCACGCCGCAGCCGGTCACGATCCGGGTCGTGCAAACCGCTCCGGGGCCCACCCCGACCTTGAGCGCGTGGGCTCCGGCTTCCAGGAGGTCCCAGACGCCCTCGGAGGTCGCTACGTTGCCCGCGATCACCCAGACGGAGGGGTAGCGCTCGCGCACGGCCTGGATCGTCTCCATCACGCGGTCGTGATGCCCGTGGGCCACGTCGATCAGGACGACGTCGATCCCGGGGACCATGCCGATTTTGTCCAGGTCCTCGGGCTTGACCCCGATCGTCATCACCTTCGGGCCGGGAAGACGGGCGACCATCTCGGCGTGCACGCGGGGATCGGGGATGAAGCGGTGGATGACGCCCAGCCCGCCAAGGTCGTGCATCGCCTTGGCCATGGTTTCCTCGGTCACGGTGTCCATGTTGGCGGAAAGGATGGGCAGCTCCAGGGTCAAATCCCCCACCAGCCGGCTCCGCAGCGAAACGTCCTTGCGGGACCGCACCGAGGAGCGCTTCGGGACGATCAAGACGTCGTCGAAGGTCAACCCGTAATTTTCAAGCAGTTTAACAGCCATCGTTCCTGTCTTTCATGAACCCCAAATCCGCCTCCCATGCTACCATGGCCGGCTTCGTTTGGCCTGCCGCTTTCGTGTGGGCAAGCTCCCCTGGCCGGCCCGGATTCCCGTGCCGACGGCCGGGGTACAAGCTAACAAGCAAGCGTAATCGTGAAGGAGCATGGAGCGATGATCAGGCAGAGCTGGGAGTTCATGCTCCCTGGAACGCCGCAGGAACTCTGGCGTTTTGCGGGGGACACGGAGCGCTTCAACCGCCTGGTCCGCAATCCCGCCGTGACCTACCGCGAAGAGCCCGAGGCGCGCGGCGGCAGTCGCCGATTCGGCCGCTTCCGGATGTTCGGCCTCCCCATGGAGTGGCGGGAGCACCCCTACGAGTGGCGCGAGAACGACGGCTGGAGCATCTTGAGGGAATACTCCCGAGGGCCGCTTTCTCGCTTCCTCCTGACCATGCGGCTCGTGCCGGAAGGTGCCCGCACCCGGATGGTCTTCGGCATCGAACTTTCGCCTCGCTCGCCGCTTCTGGCCCCCATTCTCCCCTTGGTCGCGCGCGAGGTACGCCAGAAGACCCAGACCTTCGCCGATCGCGTGAACGGCTGGACGGACGGACGCTTCGAGACGGTCTTCACCGAGGCCGTCCCCTCGCTCGACCCGGACGCCCGCATGCGCCTCGCGACCCTGAGCGCGCAGCTGGTCTCCCGGGGTTTCGACGCCGCGCTGGTGGAACGGCTCACGCGCTTCTTGATCGAAGCCCCCGACGCCGATCTCCTCAAGATTCGCCCCTACGCCATGGCGAACGCTTGGCAGGTCGATCGTCAGGCCGTTCTCAGGCTCTTCCTCCACGCCACGCGCCTGGGGATCCTCGATCTCAGCTGGGACTTGGTCTGTCCAGCGTGTCGGGGTGCCAAGGAGCGCCATGCGTCGCTCGCCGAATTGCCTGAGACCGTGCATTGCGCCTCATGCAACATCGACTTCCGGGCCAACTTCGATTCCTCGGTCGAGCTGACCTTCCGGCCCGCTCCGGCCGTCCGCAAGGTCGAGGCCCTGATCTTCTGTGTGGGCGGCCCCGGCAATACCCCGCATGTCGTGGCCCAGCGGATCATGGCGCCTGGAAGCGAGGAAACGCTGGTGGTTCCAGCGGTGGCCGGCGCGTACCGGTTGCGAAGCCCGCAGCTTCGGGGCCAGACGGTCTTGGTCGCGGGGCCGGAGGGGCCCGAGGAACTCGCCGTCGCGCTGTCCACGGCTGATCCTCTGCGCTCCGAACTTGCGATCGCCCCAGGAGCCGCGCTACGCCTGCAAAGCAAGGAGGATGCCGACCTCCTTGTCATCCTGGAGCGCATGGCATGGGCCGACGATATCGTGAGGGCCTCGGCGGTGACCGCCATGCAGGAATTCAGGGATCTCTTCGCGGCGCAGAACCTCGCGCCGGGCGTCGAGATGGGCATCTCTCGCCTGGCTTTCCTGTTCAGCGACCTCAAGGCCTCGACCGCCATGTATGCCTTGATGGGGGATGCTCCCGCCTTCTCGCTGGTCCAGGACCATTTCCGGATCCTGGAGGGCGAGGTGGCCGGCCATGGCGGGGCCGTCGTCAAGACCATCGGAGACGCCATCATGGCGGTCTTCCCCGATCCGGTGGATTGCGTGAAGGCCGGCTTAGCCATCCAGGAGGCGATCGCCGCCTTCAACGCCACGTCTGGCCGCCCGCCGATCAGCGTCAAGCTGGGAGCCCACCTCGGGCCCACGATCGCGGTCAGCCTCAACGAACGCCTGGATTACTTCGGCACCACCGTCAACGTCGCGGCGCGGGTCCAGAACGAAGCCCATGGCGGGGACCTGGTCCTGACCGACGAGATGCTCGCCGATCCCGGGGTGCGCAGGGAGTTGGCGGGCCGGAACCTGCTCCGCGAGAGCTTCGAGGTCCGCCTGAAGGGCCTGGAGCGCCCCTATCGGCTGACGCGCTTCTGGCTACAAGCGCGTCAGGGCACGGGAAGGCTCCTGGAGCGCATGGTGGAAGCGATCCACGTCTCCACCGACTCCCCGGGCACGAGGCCGATTACCTAGGACTTCGGGGCGGGGATCCGCAGGCGGGTTCCCGCGAGGTAGAGCAGGAAGGCGCCTAGCAGGCCGATTGCCCAGAACCCGGCTCCCGGGTAGACCCGGTTCAGCACGTGCTCAATGGTCAAGAGGACGGTTGTCAGCATCAGGCTGATGACGATACCGCCGTAGAGGCCCTTGGTGAAGATGGAGTTGAGCTCCTTGCGCGCCAGGCCCTTGACGGCCGCCTCGATCGCGCGCGGATCGGATTCCCTGACCTTGGCTTCCACGATGGTGCGGATGTCGATCATCCGCGAGAGCCGGGGGGCCTCCTTGCGCGCCAGGCTGATGACCTGGACGCTCAGCGTGTCCTGGATGCGCGAGAGGCGCTCCTCGCCGAGGCGTTCGCGAAGCTGGCCGATGGGAAGCGTCAAGAGGTACGAGACGGCTGAACGGATGGAGGCATGCAACTGCTCGCGCAGGTGCGGGCCGCGCATCAGATCCGCGGCGAAGCGCATCACTCCCGAGACGGCGCCCTGGATGGACTGGGGATCGCCTTCCTTGAGGTCGGGCGGCAGGACGTCCCGGAGGGGCGTGCGTCGCGCGCCGAGCATCAGGCGCGAGGTCCAGGTGCGGTAGGTGGCGATCGCTCCCTCGCTCTCCAATAGGGTCGCCAGGGCAGAGGCCGCCTTCTGGCGCATTTCCTCGGGAATCGCCGTGTAGCGCTGCGCGATCGGCACGTCGATCAGGTCGTCCAGGAACTGGTCGATCTTCTTGCGCAGGGCGGGCCCCTCGTCGGGGCTGTTTAGCTGCTCGCGCAGCCGCTTGACCTGATCGGGAATGGATTCCAGCACCTTCTTGCGCAGGAAGGCATCTTCCTCGCGAAGCTGGGTCCGGACCATCCAGCCCAGGAACTCGTCGAAGAGGTTCTGACGGGGCAGGCCGAGGATCAGGTTGACCAGCAGATCGAGGACGTGCTTCTCGATCCAGGCCATGGACTCCTTGCGGCGCAGCATGGTTTCCACGGCTTCCAGCCAGCTGGACAGGTTGGCGTGAATCTCGCGTCGCGCCGTCATCAGGGTCTCTTCGGGAAGCAGCTCCGCCAAGGGGCCCATCTGCGCGAGCTTGGCGTCGACGTCGGCGATCAGGCGCGGCAACTGCTCGGGGGCATGCGTGACAACCGACTCCAGGAAGCGCTCGAAGCCCTCGAAAAGGGGAGGCGCGATCAGCTCTTCCAGGGTCGTGTCGCGCTGGTCGCGCAGGTAACTCGAGATCACGTCGGAGATCTGGCCCAGGAAGGCCTCTGAAGTGGCGAAGGTGACCACTTGCTCGGCAAGCCAGCCGGAGATGACGTCCACTTCCTCGTCGATGGCCCGGGAATCGGGAAGCAGGGCGCAGAGCGCGTCGCGAATCGAGGGGAGTTCGCGGGAAACGGCGTTCTCGACGGCTTCTTGGACGTTCTCGCGCAGCTTGGCTTCCATGCCGGGGCTCTGGAGGAAGGCCGAAAGCGCGTCCTCGTTGAGCAGCCGCTCGGAGATCATGTTGGCGAGCTGGCGAGCGAGGGCGTCCTGGCGGGCGGGAAGCACCCCGTGAAGCGGGATGCCCGCGATCACGCGGCGGCGGTAGGGCCGGAACAAGAGCTGGACCGCGCCGAAGTCGACCAGTCGACCGGTCAGGCCGCCGATGATGATCGCAAGTAGGAGTTCGTGGGCGAGAATCGGGTCGATCATGGGCGTAGAGCCTAGCGGCTCCAGGTCACCTCCCACGGGCCCCACTCGCCGTTCTCACCCTGGGCATGCACCCAGAGCAACTGGCGGCTTTCCGGCAGCGTCAGAGAGGCCTGGGCCGTCATGCCCGAGGTCGCGAGCGGCATGCCGGTGCCGGGCGCGCCCGGCGTCCCGACGAAGGCCTCGGCGCGCCGCAGCGGAACCTCCGCCTGGACGCGAACCGTCGCGCCCGAGACCACGGGATCGCTGAGCGCCGGCCCGAAGACCCGGCCGGGGCGGTCGGCGACCGATAGGGCGTAAAGCATCATCGGGCGGTTCTCGCCCCAGAAGCGCTCGACACGCGAGAAAGGAGGATCGAAGCCGTCGCTCCGCGAGCCAATCTCGACGGTGTAGGCGAGAGTGCCCAGTGTGTCGAAGGCCCAGTCCACGTCATCGCCGCCGTTCAGGTAAAGCTCCGAGCCCTGCTGGGCTTTGTAGCCTGAGAGCTTACCGAATTCCTTGCCAACGGCCGCCAAGCGGGGATCGGGGGCGGGCGCGGACTTGTGATCCCAGGGCCAGAGGACCATGTTGCTGTAGGAGTGGAAGGTCAAAAGGAAGACGGGCTTCTTCGCGGTCATGAGGTCGCGCATGGCCTGGGTCTCGGGCTCCGAGAAGGGCCCCGTGCCGCGGAAGGTGTCCGATTCCGGCTGAGGGGAGTCGCCGATGGTGCCCCAGGCGGTCGCGTAGTTGCGGTTGAGGTCCACCCCGACGCGGCGCTTGCCGCCACTGACATCGTTGGTGTTCTTGCGCTGGTTCTGGCCCTTGGAGGCCAGGGCATGGCCGTCCGGGTTGACCATGGGCACCAGCCAGATCTCGCGGGAATCCACCCAGGCGGTGATCTCGGGGTCTTGGCCGTATTGGCCGATCAGCAGTTGCGCCATGCGCAGGACCATCTCGGGAGTGACGAGCTCGCGGGGATGGTGGCATGCGGCGAAGACCAGCACCGGTTTTCCCGTGCCTTTCCCGACCTTGAGGGCGAGGATGTCGCGATCCGCGCGCTTCTGGGTCTTTTCCCAGGAATCCCCGAGGTCGACCACGCTCGCCAGGTCCGGCCGCTGCTGGGCCAGGGACTTCAGGACGGAGGCGGCTTGCTCGTAGGTGTGGTAGCCGGCGTCGAAGCGGTTCATCAAGCGCTTGTCGGGAAGCTGGGTGATGCGCATTCCCAGGCGGCGGGCCAGGTCCTCTTGGGCCGGTGTGATGGCGGCATCGGCCAGGCGAGCCTCGTTGTCGACCGACCAGAGGTCGAGTCCGGCGCTCACGAGCTGGGTCAGCTTGTCGCGATCGCCATAGTGGAGGACGACGGCGGCCTTGCCCGAGGAGTCGGTGAAGGCGACGGGCTTGCCTTGAGGGTCACCGCCAAGCAACGAGCGCCCCTGGTCCACCCAGCTGCAACCGGTCAGGACACTGGCGGAAACGAGGGTCAAGACGAGCGTCCGGATCGCGGGCACGGAGACCTCCTACGAATCAGCTGCAGGCACCTGAGGCAGCGGGTGACCCTCTCAGTCTAGCTTAAGGAGTTCTTAAGCTACAAGTCCTACAAGCAGAAGAAGCGGGGCAGACGCCCCGCTTCTTGGTTTTGGTTATTCCGCTTTTTCCTCGGCGGCTTCCGGAGTGGGCTCCGGGGCGATCCGCTCGAAGGTGACGCGGGTGATGCGCAGGTGATCGACCTCGGCGACGGTGAAGCGGGTATGCTCGAACTCGACGAACTCCCCGACCATCGGATCGTGGCCCAGTTGCGAGTAGAGCCAGCCGCCGATCGAGTCTTCCTCAGCCTCGATGTTGAGGTCGAAGGTCTCGTTGACCTCCTCGATCAGCAGGCGTCCGTCCAGCGAGTAGACGTCATCCTTCTTTTCCTCGATCGGGGCGCGCTCGACGTCGAACTCGTCCTGGATCTCGCCGACCAGCTCCTCGAGGATGTCCTCGATGGTGACCATGCCGGCGGTGCCGCCGTACTCGTCCATGACGATGGCCATGTGGGTCTTGGCCTTCTGCATCTGCTTGAGGACGGCCGAGATCTCGACCGAGCCGGGCACGGCCAGGATCTGACGGGTGATGGCGTCGAGGTTCTGGTTCTCGGAGGTGTAGAGGTCCTTGATATGGACGAAGCCCAAGATGTTGTCCTTGGAGCCGTCGCAGACCGGGTAGCGGGTGTGCTCCTCGCGCAGGGCGGTGGTCAGGATCTCCTCGAACGGGTCGTTGCGGTCCAGGCAGATGATGTCCACGCGAGGGACCATGACCTCGCGGGCGAGGCGGTCCGAGAAATGGAAGATCTTCTCGAAGAGGGCCATCTCGGTCTGGTCGATGTGGCCGGACTTGGCGGACTCGTTCATGAGGATCCGGATTTCTTCTTCGGTATGGGCCGCTTCGTGCTCGGTTACGGGCTCGATGCCGAAGAGCTTGAGGGTCCAGTTGGCCACGCCCTGGAGGGCCCAGATGGCCGGATAGAAGAGGAAGTAGAAGCCCTTGAGCGGGGTGGCCGTCCAGAGGGTGGTGGCCTCGGACTTGCGGATCGCCAGCGACTTGGGCGCCAGTTCACCGAAGACGATGTGAAGGAAGGTGATGATGGCGAAAGCGATGACGAACGCGATGGTGTGGGTCAAGGCCTCGGGGACCCCGAGGGCGGTCATTGCCGGCTCGATGATGCGCGCGATGGCGGGTTCGCCGAGGGCGCCGAGGGCGAGCGAGGATAGGGTGATGCCGAGCTGACACGCCGAGAGGTAGGCGTCGAGGTTGCCGGTGACTTGCTGCGCGGTACGCGCCATGGCGTTGCCGTCGAGGGCGAGCTGCTGCAGTCGGGTCTGGCGAACTTTCACCATCGCGAACTCGGCCGCGACGAAGAACCCGTTGAGCAGGGTGAAGAACACGACGAGAAAAAGGTTGAACCCTATACTGAATGTGTCCATGGGTTGGGCCGCATGCGCGGCGCTGAAATTCCTCCTTTGAACTGAAACCGTGGGAAGAAAGGGATCTCCCCACGGCATTATAGCAGATTCAAAGGGTCTCCCCGGCGGGCTTAGGTCGTCGCGGCCTCGCGAAGGGCCTCGAGCTCTTCCCAGCGCAGGTAAAGCGCCTCGACATGGGCGCGGGCCCGCTCGGCAGCGGCCAAGAGCTCCGGCACGGCTTCGCCGCGCTCGGCGTAAAGGCCGGGATCGGCCAGCTCCGCGTCGATCGTGGCGAGGGCGGCTTCGGCTTCCTCGATGCGCCCTTCGATGCCGGCCAGTTCCTCGCGTTCCTTGTAGCTGAGCTTGCGGGCCGCGGGAGCCTTTTCGCGAGGGCTTTCAGGTTTTGCCGCCTTGGGCGCGGAGAGGACCGCCGCAGCGGCTTGCTGTTCCTTCCAGTCCAGGTAGCGCTCGTAGCCGCCGGCCAGGAGGACGACGCGGCCGTCTCCTTCGAAGGCGAGGATGGAGGTCGCGACCCGGTTCAGGAAGTAGCGATCGTGCGAGACGACGAAGGCGCAGCCCTCGAAGGCCACCAGGGCTTCTTCCAGGACGCGCAGGGTGGGCAGGTCCAGGTCGTTGGTGGGCTCGTCGAGGATCAAGACGTTGCCGCCCTCGCGCAAGAGCTTGGCCAGTTGGACGCGGTTCTGTTCGCCGCCGGAGAGCCGCTTGATGGGGGTTGCGGCTTGCTCGTCGGTGAAGAGGAAGCGCTTGAGGTAGGCCCTCACCGAGATCTGCTGGCCACCGATCTGGACCCATTGGGCGTCGCCGGCGACCTCGTCGAGGACGGTCTTCTCGGGGTTCAGGCGGCCGCGGCCCTGGTCGGCGTAAAGGAACTTGGTGTTGACGCCGACGTCGACCGAGCCGGAATCCGGGGCTTCGAGGCCCATGAGGATGCGCATGAGGGTGGTCTTGCCCATGCCGTTGGGGCCGACCACGCCGATGCGATCGCCGGCCTTCATGCTGAAGCTGAGGTCCGAGAAGAGCTGACGGTCCCCGAAGGCCTTGGAGAGGTCCTTGACGTCGACGACCTTGTTGCCGAGGCGCGGGCCGCTGGGGATCAGGAGGTCGACCTCGCCGGGCGGCGGCGGAGGGGCATTGGCGGCCAGCTCCTCGAAGCGCTCGACGCGGGCCTTCTGCTTGGTGGAACGGGCCTTGGGCTGCTTGCGGACCCATTCGACCTCGCGGCGCAGCATGCCCTGGCGGGACTGCTCGGCGCGGGCGTCCCATTCGGCCTTGAGGGCCTTTTGGATCAGGTACTCGGAGTAATTGCCCACGTACTCGGTGAGCGTGCCGCGCTCCAGCTCGATCATGCGGTCGGCGACCCGATCGAGGAAGTAGCGGTCGTGCGTGACCAGCACCAGCGTTCCCCGGTAATCGGCGAGGAAGTCCTCGAGCCATTCGATGGACGCGGAGTCCAGGTGGTTGGTGGGCTCGTCGAGGATCAAGAGGTCGGGGTGGGCGACCAGGGTCCGGCAAAGCGTGACGCGGCGCTTCTCTCCGCCCGAGAGCTGGGAAATCGGCTTTTCTCCGGGAGGCACGCTGAGATGCCCCATGATCCGGTCGATCTCGTGGTCGACGTTCCAGGCGTCCCGGCGTTCGATCTCCTCTTGCAGGGCGGCGTGCTCGCCGGCGAGGTCGGGTTCGTCCCCGAGGCGCATGCTGAGGTCCTGGTAGCGGTTCAAGAGGGTGCGAACCTCGGCGAGGCCGTCCTCGATGCTTTCCCGAACGGTCTTGGAGGGGTCGAGGTTGAATTCCTGGTCGAGAAAGCCCACGGAAAGATCGCGCGCACGCGTGACCGAGCCCTCGTCGGGCTTCTCGATGCCGGCCATCAGGCGCAGCAAGGTGGATTTGCCGGCGCCGTTGAGGCCTAGCAAGCCGAGCCGGTTGCCACGGTGGACGGTGAGCGAGACTCCGTCGAGGATGACGCGGCCGGAATGGCGGTGGGTGAGGGTGTTGAGGGAAAGGAGAGGTTCTCCGGAAAAGACGTCCATGCCTTCACTTTAGCAGATTTCGCGCGCCACGGGGCAGCGGGAACGCAAGACCCCGCGACCCCCAAAGCAAAGCGAGCCCCGGCTGGGCCGGAGCTCGCTTCGTCAGAAGGCTACTTGGAGACGGAGTCCTTGAGGGCCTTGCCGGGGGTCCAGACGGGAACCTTCTTGGCGGCGATCTGGATGGTCTCGCCGGTCTGGGGGTTGCGACCCTCGCGGGCGGCGCGCTCGCGGGTCTCGAAGGTGCCGAAGCCCACCAGCGTCACCTTGTCGCCCGCGGTGAGGGCGCCGGTGATGGCGTTGAGGACGGCGTTCAGCGCCTGGCCGGCAGCGGCCTTGGAGAGGCTGGCGTCCTTGGCGATCGCGTCGATGAGTTCTTCTTTGTTCACAGTGATTTCCTCCCTTTGATTGCCTTTGTACCCAGTCGAGTTGGGCGTTGACGGGGCGCCCCTCGGCTTATCGCATCCCGCGTCGTTGGTTGCAGGAAACGCTCGAAATCTGCGGCAGAGCGCGTTTTACCTGCTCCACGGCGAGTCAGCTTATCAGTCGGCGATCCCGGCTTCTGTGACCGATGCACCACGCAAGCTGGCCAAGCTCTCCAGATTATCTCCTGACAAGCGGTAGACTGTCCACTGGTCCATGGGGCGGGCGCCCAGGCGTTCGTAGAAGCCGATGGCCGGGGCGTTCCAGTCGAGGACGCTCCATTCCAGCCGTCCGCAACCCCTCGATACGGCCAATCGCGCCAGTTCCGCCAGGAGGGCCTTGCCGATCCCATGGCCGCGCAGGTCCGGTTTGACGTAGAGATCTTCGAGGTAGATGCCGGGTTTGGTCAAGAAGGTCGAGTAATTGTGGAAGAACAGGGCGAAGCCGGCGGTCGCGCCTTCCCATTCGGCCATGATCACCTCGATCAACGGATGCGCTCCGAAGAGGTGGGCGTGAAGGGCGTCGGCGTCGGCTTCCACTTCGTGGAGCAGTTTCTCGTAGGCGGCCAGGTCCCGGATGAGCTCCACGAGGGTGGGGACGTCGGCAGGTCGGGCGGGTCTCAGCGTGAGCATGGGATCTCCTTGATAGGGCTGGAGCAAACGGCGGGCCCCCGAGGGGACCCGCCGAAAGTCGTCGATGTTGACAGGAATCAGGCCATCCGCGCGGAGCGGAGGCTTGCGCCCGCTACAGGGTAGGGCTGACCTCCAAGTCAAACACCTCGAGACCCTTCGTACTGTTACAATCCATAAGCGCGTACCTCCTGTCAGTTTAGTTGAGGATTTGTACCCCAACCCTCTATACCCGACGACGTCGAAACATAACGCCGCCGATTTGCTCGGCGGCGCGTCCTTACAGGCGTTCAGCCCTCTTCCGAGATCTGAACTTTTCGGGGTTTCACCCCCTCGGCGATGGGGGCGAGGATGGTCAAAACGCCGTTCTTGAACGAGGCTCGGGTTTCTTCCGGCTTGATCGGTGTGGGCAGGTCGATGGTCCGGTTGATCATGCCGAGTCGGCGTTCGGAGCGGTAGAGGTTTTCCTCCTTGACCTCGCGCTCGTATCGACTTTGCCCCCGGATCGTGATGCTGTCCTCGGTGGCGTTGACTTCCACGTCCTTGAGGTCGAGCCCGGGAAGCTCGGCTTCCACCACCATCTCGTGGTCGCGCTGATAGACGTCGACGGCGGGCAAGCCCAGGTTCATGGTCGAGCCCATCACATCCTCGAACATCCGGTTGATCTGATCTCTCAGGGAGCGCATGCCCATCGGCGGCTCCCAGCGGGTAAGTGCCATGGCAACCTCCTCCCGGCGAGGCCGGGAACGTCAATCCTCCGTACGCGCAGTTTAAATTCCCCTTCATGCCGACACAAGGGACGGGTGCCCGGGTGGAGAATCCCCACCGTGCCTTGACCCCCCCATCGGAGCGACTTTATATTAAGTTTCGTGAATCAGCCGGAGAGGAGGACACCATGCGTGGGTTCCGGATCGGGAAGGCGTTCGGCATTCCCATCGAGGTCAACGCCTCATGGTTGGTGATCTTCGCCCTGATCCTCTGGTCGCTTTCCGCGGCCCTCTTCCCGGCCATCTTGCCGGGCATGACCCCTCAGATCTACTGGTTGATGGGGCTGGGGACGACCCTGGCCTTCTTCGGCTCGCTCTTGCTTCATGAGCTTTCGCATTCCCTCGTGAGCCGGCATTACGGCCTCCAGGTCCGCCGGATCGTGCTCTTCATCTTCGGGGGCGTTTCCGAGGCGACCGCCGAGATGCCCAGCGCCAAGGTGGAGTTCTGGGTCGGCATCGCGGGCCCGCTCATGAGCGTCTTTCTGGGGGCGCTGAGCTGGGGACTCTCGCTCGTCACGGGGGCCGTCGGCAACGTGCCGTTGACCGTGGTCTTCCAGTGGCTGGCCATCGTGAACATCGCCCTGGCCGTCTTCAACATGCTCCCCGGCTTCCCGCTCGACGGTGGGCGGGTCTTGCGGGCCGCCGCTTGGCAGATCACCGGCAGCCACCGCAAGGCCACCCGCATCGCCACCCGCGGCGGTCAGATCATCGCGGGCCTCTTGTTCGCCTGGGCCTTCCTGCGCTTCGTGAACGGCGATCTTCTCGGGGGCGTCTGGGTCGGCTTCCTGGGTTACCTCTTGTTCCAGGCCGCGAGCAGCTCCTACGGGGATCTCGTGATCCGAGACGCCCTCAGCCACGTGGGGGTCGCCGACCTCATGAGCCGAAACGTCACCACCCTGCACCCCGAGATGACGGTCCGGGACGCGGTGGAAACCACCCTCTCGCATCATCCCTTCGGGGGGTATCCCGTCGCTGACGGCCATCTCCACGGGATCCTCCAGGCCACCGACGTCAAGCGTGTTCCTGCCGGGGAGTGGCCGCGGCTACGCGTCTCCGAGCTGATGCTTCCCCTCGACGAGGAGCAGGCCCTGGGGCCCGAGACCTCGGTTTCCGAGGCCCTGGAGCGGTTCAACCGGCTAGGCGTGGGAAGGCTCCCCGTGGTTCAGGACGGGGAGCTCGTGGGGATTCTCAGCCAAAGCGACGTCATGCGCTGGCTGGAATGGCATCCGGAGGTGATGAAGTAGGTTAGCGGGCCACGGGCTCGCCGGCCGGCGCGGCGTTGGACATCGCCGGGGTCGACGGAGCGCTGCGCAGGCAGTCCTCGAGGAGGTCGCGGGTGATCGGCACCAACTCGTCGCAGGCGTCGAGAAGCTCGTCGTGGGCGGCGCCCGGCGCGTAGCAAAGCGTCACCAGCACTCCGGCGTCCTTGGCGATTGCAATCGCCGGCACGAAATCCGAATCCCCCGCCACCAGGACGGCTTCCTTGATCTGGCCGCTGACCGAGAGCCGCACCAGGTCCGAGGCCAGCATGATGTCCACGCGCCGCTGTACGTACTCGGTGCCGCGCTTGATCAGCCGGCCCTGACGCAGTTCGAAGCGCGGCAGACGCGAGAGGTACCGCACGAAGGAAAGCTTCGACTGGTACATCGTCCGCTCCTCGGGCGTCGGCGTCGGGGATTGATACGGCATGCAGTAGTAGTAATAGGTCCGAAGCAGGGGCATGTCGCCCTGAACCGCCTCGATGAACCGCCCGTAGTCCAGGCGGGGACGCCCCAGGCTCTCCAGGGCCTTGTTGAGATACCCCTCGTCGATGAAAATTGCCACGCGCTCCACGAAGAAGCCTCCTCATTGAAATGACCGCCGCCTCGCGGCAGGTCAACATAACAGTAGGCAGTCTAGCGAAGGCCGATCCGCCATGTCAACCTTGCGGGCAGCCTCCGCTCCGCAAGACGCTCGATCGTGATAAGATGTGGTTGCTTCGTCAGAAAATCAATCATTCACATGTCGGAGGGGGCCATGCTCGCCATCACCCGATCCGGGGCCTTGCTGGGAGTCGAAGGTTGCCTGGTGGACGTCGAAGTGGACGTCTCGGGCGGCCTTCCGGCGGTAATCGTGGTTGGACTGGGGGATGCGGCGATTCAAGAAAGCCGCGACCGGGTCCGGGCCGCCCTGCGCAACGCGGGCTATGCCTTTCCTTACGAGCGCGTGACCATCAACCTCGCTCCCGCCGACCTTCGCAAGGTCGGCCCCCACTACGATCTGCCGATCGCCGTCGGCATCCTCGCCGCGAGCGCGCAGCTTCCCAAAGAGCACCTGAGGCGCATTCTACTCATGGGGGAGCTTTCGTTGGACGGCCGGGTTCGGCCCGTCTCCGGGGTCCTGCCCATCGCGCTCGAAGCCCAGCGATCCGGGGTGGAGGCGATCGCCCTACCGCTCGCCAATGCCCGCGAGGCGACGCTCATCGAGGGCCTGACGGTCTACGGCATCGACTCCCTTCAAGATGCCTGCGCGCTCCTCGCCGATCCGGCCTCTCGCGAGCCTTTCCGTCCCGATGGCTCGCCGTTTATCGACGGCTCCGATCCCTCGGGAGCCGACTTCTCCGAGGTCAAGGGCCAGGAGCAGGCCCGTAGAGCCCTCGAGGTCTCCGCCGCCGGCGGCCATAACGTGATGCTGGTGGGCGCGCCGGGCTCGGGCAAGACCATGCTCGCCCGGCGCTTGCCCGGCATCCTGCCGCCCCTCAGCCGGGACGAAATCCTGGAAGTGACCAAGATCTACTCGACGGCGGGCTTGCTGAACGGCGACGTTCCCCTGGTGACCCGCAGGCCCTTTCGAAGCCCCCATCATTCCATCTCTCCGGCGGGCCTGGTGGGAGGCGCCTCCAACGCCCGCCCCGGCGAGGTCAGCCTCAGTCATTTGGGAATCTTGTTCCTCGATGAGTTCAACGAGTTCTCACGCTCGGTCTTGGAAGTCATGCGCCAGCCCCTCGAGGATCGCAAGGTCACGATCAGCCGAGCGCGCGTCTCCTTGACTTACCCGGCGTCCTTCACCCTGGTGGCGGCCAGTAACCCGTGTCCTTGCGGCTACCGTGGGGATGCGCTCAAGCCCTGCTCTTGCTCGGAACTGCAGGCTGAGCGTTACTGGTCGCGCCTATCCGGCCCTTTGCTCGATCGCATCGACTTGCAGATCGCCGTGCCGCGCCTCAGCCAGGACGACTTGCTTTCCGCGCGTCCCGCCGAGTCCTCGGCGCGCATCCGCGAGCGGGTCATGGAAGCCCGCGAGCGCCAGGCCAAGCGCTTCAAGGGCTTGCGAGGCGTCTACTCCAACTCCGCGATGGCCGCGCGCCAGCTCCGCGAGCATTGCCGCCTAGACGGGGCCGGCGAGACCCTTTTGCGGAGGGCGATCGCCCAGCTCTCGCTCTCTGCGCGATCGTACGACCGCATCCTCAAGGTCTCCCGCACCATCGCGGATCTCGCGGGCTCCGAAACCCTGCAGGCCGCGCACGTCGCGGAGGCCATCCAGTACCGCATGCTCGACCGGGGACAGGCCTGACCGGGAAACGCTTGCATCCTTCGCGAGGATCGTGTTTAATCTATTCTTAATATTTCCCATCGTCGAAGGAGGCCGTTCATGCGTCATGTTGCGATCGTTCTCGGGGTCTCGTTGCTGGCGGGCTGCGGCACGTCGCTGCCGTCTCGAAACGTTTCCGTCGAGTCGAGCTTCGCTCCCCGGGCGATCGCCGGTGAGACGCTCGTGCGCCTCAAGAAGGGCGTCTCGCCCCAGGCGTACGCCAAGCGCCACGGCCTCCGGCTCGTCCAGACCATCGGTCTGGGCATGTACGTCTTCAAGGGCAACAGCCCGCTCGACACCCTCGAGGCCGATGCCTCGGTCGTCTGGGCCGAGCCCAACATGGCCTTCAGCCTGCCTCCTCTCAAGACCGCCCCGGCGCCCGTCCGCGTCCCGAGCCAGACCTCCGCGACCTTCAACGATCCCTTGATCCCCGCGCAGTACGGCCTCGAGATCACGGGTGTCGATCGCGTCTGGCCGGTCCAGAAGGGCTCCCCGGACGTCGTCGTGGCCGTGATCGACTCGGGTATCGACGGCACGCACCCCGAGTTCGCCGGCCAGCTCGTCCCGGGCTACGACTTCTCCGAGAAGGAGTTCAAGCCGGGCGGTAACGTGGATGGCTACGGCCACGGCACGCACGTCGCGGGCGTGATCGGCGCGCTTGCCGGCAACGGGACTGGCATCGCCGGTGCGGCGCCTGGCTGCAAGCTCATGCCGGTTCGGATCTTCAATAACTTCGGCCATACCACCACGGGCGGCGCCGCTGCGGCAGTGGTCTGGGCGGTCGACAACGGTGCCAAGGTCATCAACGCCTCGTGGGGCAGCACCTTGCCCGGTCAGGCCTCCCATGACGCCTATCAGTACGCCCTCGACAAGGACGTGGTCTTCGTCGCCGCCGTCGGCAACTCCGGCAAGAACGACTCCAAGTCCTATCCCGGCGCGAGCCCCGGCGTCATCGGGGTCTCCGCCACCAACGCCAGCGATCGCTGGGCGTCCTTCTCGACCTGGGGCGACTGGGTCTCGCTCGCGGCGCCCGGCCACGGCATCCTCTCGACCTACCCCATGTCCAAGGGCAACGGCTACCGGATCATGGACGGCACCTCCATGGCCTCTCCGATGGTCGCGGCGGCGGCCGCCCTCGTGCGCAGCCAGCATCCTCAGCTGACCCAGGCCCAGGTGAAGGCGCGCCTCGAGAAGACCGCCAAGGACGTCATCCAGAACGGCATCGACCCGTACTCGGGCCACGGGCGGGTGGATATCGCCCGCGCCGTCCTCGACCCCCTCTAGTCGCGCTTCTGCGCTCCGCGTTTCGCCAGGCCCAAGTCGGGGCCTGGCGTTCTCGTGTTGGGAGTTTCGCAACTGTCTCGGGCGCTATCCAAGGGCTCGCCCCGCTGCTATAATCGGGGAAGGATCAGGTTTTCAGCGCTGTTTGCGCCCCGCCTCACGGGAGCTCGCCAGCCGCTGAGGACAGGCTTAGCGATCGGGCTCGCGTCAATCGGGCTTCAAGCCTAGGACCGCCCCCGTCGCCTAGGAGCGCGGCTCAGGAGGATGGCTTGATTCATCGTAAGCACGGTCAGGTGGCGGTCGTTTTCGGACTCGTCATGACGCTCGCAGCGCCTGCGCTTGCAGCCGCGCCCCAGACGGTCGAGCTCACCTTGTTGGGGACCACGGATCTTCACGGGCATATCTACCCCACGACTTACTTCAACGGGGATAAGGTCGAGGATGTCGGACTCGCCAAGGTCTACACCCTGATCAAGGAAGCCCGCGCCAAGAACCCGAACACGATCCTCGTCGATTCCGGCGACCTGATCCAGGGCTCGCCCTTGGCCTACTACCACGCCAAGGTCGCCAAGAACCCCGGCCCCAACCCCATGATCCAGGCCATGAACCTCATCGGCTACACGGTGGGCGGCGTGGGCAACCACGAGTTCAACTTCGGCCTGCCTTACCTCTTCCAGTCCTACTCCGAGGCCAAGTTCCCGTTCATCTCCGGAAACATCTACGGCCTCAAGCCCGAGTACACCTACCAGAAGAAGCTCGGCACCAAGGACGCTCCGGCTCCCCTCTTCAAGCCCTATCACATTCAAGAGGTCGCGGGCGTCAAGGTGGGCATCGTCAGCTTCGCCCCTCCGGGCATCACCATCTGGGACAAGGCCAACGTCGAGGGCAAGATCACCGTCGGCGACATCCTCGAATCCGCCAAGCGCTGGATCCCCGAGATATCGAAGCAGGGCGCCGACATCATCATCGCCAACCCCCACAGCGGCCTGGGCGGCAAGTACGGCCCCGCCTACTCGGGTTACTCGGCCTCCTCGGGCCTTCCTCCCGAGAACGTCGGCCTCGAACTCGCGCGCCTCTTCCCCGAGATCGACGTGATCTTCGCGGGCCACTCTCACCAGGACGTCCCTGCCGAAGTGACCGAGAACGGCGTCGCCTGCTGCCAGGCCGGCAAGTGGGGCGAGCACCTCGCGCTCGCCCACCTCAAGCTCGCCAAGCAGAACGGCAAGTGGAAGGTCGTCTCCAAGAAGACCGAGACCCGCTCGACCCAAGGCGTCGCCCCGGCTCCCGAGATCCTCGAACTCACCAAGGCCGCTCACGAGGCGACCCTCGCCTATGTTCGCAGCGCGATCGCCAAGACCTCGGCAACCTGGGACGCCAAGGAGTCCCAGATCAAGGACACTCCGCTCGTCGACCTGATCAACCAGGTTCAGCTCGAGGCCACCGGCGCCCAGCTCTCCTCGGCGGCGTCTTTCAACACCGAGGCCGTCCTCGAGCAGGGCGACATCTCGATCGCGGACATCGCCTCGGTCTACCCCTACGAGAACAACCTGGTCGCCATCCAGATCACCGGCAAGCAGCTCAAGGAGTACCTCGAGCATACGGCGCGCTTCTTCAATCCCGCGCAGCCCGGCCTACCGCTCATCAACCCCGAAGTCCGCGGCTATAACTACGACATGGTCGTGGGCGTCGATTACCAGATCGACCGCAGCAAGCCGGTCGGCAAGCGCATCGTCAAGCTGGAGTTCCAGGGCAAGCCGGTTCGCGACGACCAGACGTTCACCATGGCCATGAACTCTTACCGCCAGCGTGGCGGCGGCGGCTACGAGATGTTCGAGGACGCTCCCGTGGTCTACAGCAAGGAAGAAAGCATCCGCGAGCTCCTGATCGAATACCTCCGCAAGAAGGGAACGATCGACCCCAAGGACGTCTTCCGCAAGAACTGGGAGCTGCTTCCCGCCAGCACCCGCTAATCCCCCGAAATGACAGAGCGCCCCGGTCCCTCAGGGATCGGGGCGCTCTGTCATGTGGGAATCAGGGGCTCGTGAAGAGGTTGCTGGGATCCGGAGTATCCGCGACGGCCGGCTGGGGCTCGTCCACCTCGGAGCCGTAGGCTCCGGTGCCGGCCTCGGGGGCAATGGCGGTTACGCGTCCGGCTGGGGCCTGCCTCATCGGCGCTTGCGGCGCCGCGGGCTGCATGCCCCGAAGCTGCGCCGGGCTGGGCGTCGGCGGAGCCCAAGCCGGGTCGGGCGTGAGCGAGATGATTTCCGGGGTCGGAGCCAGGTTTTGCGGGGCTGGAGCCAGGCCGTTGCCGGTCGAGGTGATGGGAGCCACCTCTTGAACGTACGATTCCTCAGGGATTTCCGGCTCCGGGTCGACCGGAGTGCTGGGCCTCGCGACGATCATGACGACCCAGAGCCCCAGGGCGAGTCCACCGACCATCAAGACGGCCCGCGCGATGGCGTCACGGTCGAAGGTCTCGGGCTTGCGCGCAGGGAGCCGCGCGAGAAAGGCAAAGTCCTCGGTCTTGGCACGGCGGGTTGTTCCCGCCGGCCCCGCCGCTGGAACCCGGACCTCGGCCGCACCCGTGGGGGCCGCCGTCTCGGGGGCCGGCACCGGGGGTGGTGCGTCGGCGCTCTGCGGGGCGAATCGCTCTTCGGGAGGTTGTTCGGATGGTTGCTTGGAAGGTTGTTTTTCGGGCAAGTTCAACGGCGTTCCTCCGTCTTTCTTATTCCCTTCCCCTGATGCCGATCAAACCTCGGACGATTCCGGGAAAAAGAAATACATGTCTCCTCATCATCCCATGGAGGGCTCATGCAAGAAGGCTTGGAACGTGGACGGACCCGGGTGCAGGGCTTTGCCGACGCCGAGATGGATTTCCAGTTGATCCGTCAGCTTGGCGCGGCGCGCTACGGCGGAGCTTCTTTGGGCGAGTGCCTCGCTCTGGCGCGCCGGATCGAGAACGGCATCCCCGAGAGCTGGGTCACGGCGTTCGCGGCTGCGGCCTCCCGCCAAGAGGAGGACGCCCGCGCCCGCGAGGGACGAGGGCATCGTATCAGCGCGCGTGACCAGTTTCTCGTGGCGAGTAACAGCTACCGCGCGGCGGAGTATTACACCGGGGTGGCAGACCCCCTCCACGCCGAGTACGGCCTCAAGAGCCGGGAATGCTTCCTCTCGGCCATGCGGCACGCGGATCATGCCTTTGAGGTCGTTTCTCTGCCCTACGGCGACACGCCCCTTCCGGCCTACTACATGCGCCCCGCGACTCACGGGGTCGGAACCCAGGCGGCCGGGACCCTCATGATCGTCAGCGGCTACGACGGCACCCTCGAGGAGACCTACCTGGCCTATGGCCGGCCCGCGCTCGAACGCGGCTTTAACCTCCTGCTCTTCGCGGGCCCCGGTCAGATGGATACGCTTCGCTTCCATGCCGACCTCCCCTTCGTGCCGGAGTACGAGCGGGTGGGAACGGCGGCGTTGGACTACCTGCTCGCGCGGCCCGAGACCGATCCCGCGCGCGTCGCCTGATGGGGATCAGCTTCGGGGGCTACTTCGCCACCCGCATGGCTGCCCATGAGCCGCGCGTTCGGGCCCTGATCGCCAACTCCCCGATCGTCGACCTCCATGCCTACATGGTTTCCTTCGCGGGCTTCGACCCGGCCGATATGCCGGATTCCGACGACTTCGGGCTGGATGACATCGACGAACTCCCCCCCGAGGTCATGACCCCTCAGCTTCGCGAGATGTCGTGCAACTTGATGCGCCGGGTCGGCCAGGCGAGTTTCAAGCGGACCTACCTTCGACTTCGCGAGTTCCGGGTGGACGAGGCGGCACTCGCGCGGATTTCCTGCCCGGTCCTGGGCCTGGTGGGAAGTGGGGAAGGCAAGGAGCCCTTGGCGCAGTTCGAGCGCTTCCTTGCGGGAGTCTCGGGGCCTACGGCCTCGCATGTCTTCACCGAGGAGGAAGGGGCCGACGGCCATTGCCAATCGGGTAACCTCGCGTACTCGGCGGCTGTGTCCATGGACTGGCTGGACGAGGTCTTCGCGGGCTGAGGCAAAAAGGAATCCCCCCTCGGTGAGCCGAGGGGGGATTGCGAAAGCCGCTTACTCGATGTACTCGCGCAGGCGCTTGTTGCGGTTGGGGTGCCGCAGCTTGCGAAGGGCCTTGGCTTCGATCTGGCGGATGCGCTCGCGGGTGACGCCGAACTGCTGGCCGACCTCTTCGAGGGTGCGGCTGCGGCCGTCGTCGAGGCCGAAGCGCAGGCGCAGGACGTCGCGCTCGCGCGAGGAGAGGGTACCCAGCACGTCGTTGATGTCCTCGCGGAGGAGGCCATGGGTCACGGCGTTGACGGGCGCCTCGGTCTCGCGGTCCTCGATGAAGTCACCCAGGCGCGAGTCTTCTTCCTTGCCGATGGGGGTCTCGAGCGAGAGGGGCTCCTGCGCGACCTTGATGATCTCGCGAAGCTTCTCGACGGTGACTTCCATCTCCTTGGCGATTTCTTCCTCGGAGGGCTTGCGGCCCAGGTCCTGGGCGAGCTTCCGGGAAACCTTCTTGAGGCGGTTGATGGTCTCGACCATGTGGACCGGGATCCGGATGGTCCGGGCCTGGTCGGCGATCGCCCGGGTGATCGCCTGGCGAATCCACCACGTGGCGTAGGTCGAGAACTTGTAACCCTTCTCGTGGTCGAACTTCTCGACCGCGCGGATCAGGCCCAGGTTGCCTTCCTGGATCAGGTCCAGGAAGAGCATGCCGCGGCCCACGTACTTCTTGGCGATCGAGACCACCAGACGGAGGTTGGCCTCGGCCAGCTTCCGCTTCGCACGTTCGTCACCCGCCACGATCCGGCGCGCCAACTCGATCTCTTGAGACGGGCTCAAGAGCGGGATCGAGCCGATCTCCCGCAGGTACATCCGCACCGGGTCGTCCGTCGAGACGCCCTTCGGGACCGACAGATCGATCGCGACCTCTTCGGCGGCAATCTCCCCGTCCTCCGGAGTTTCCTCCTGCAGTTCGAGGCCCGCGCTCATCATGTCGTCGATCTCGTCGACATGCTCCTCTGGCTCCGGAAAGACTTCCAGGAGCTCGTCCACGGTCGCGTGGCTCTTGTGTTTGAGGCTCTCCGCTTTGTCCACTACCTTTTTCATCTCCGTCGAATCCTCTCCCCGTCGAGTTACGCGCCCCCCAATGGCCGCCTTGCCCGAGTAGGCAAGAGATGGCCACTTTGGGACCTTAACTCCAGGGTCTTCTGGAAAGCTTGGTGATAATGACGCATTAGTTCGTCGATCTCGTCCAGGGTTGCCCCCGTCTGCTGCGCGTCCGCCACCATCCCCTTGAAGGTCTCCACCTCCATACTCCAGAAGTTCAGGGAAAGGGTATGGATCAACATCTCGGCATAACCCGTGGGATCCGGCCATTTGCCCGCATCCGCACTAAAGGCAAGATTGGAAATCAACCGCGGATCTTGTTCCCCGGGGCCCTCCCGAAGTAACGCTTCCCAGGTTAATGTTTGTTCCACGGGCCAGATTTCGAGCCGCTCGCGAAGGAGCTGGTACTCCTCCACCCCGAACGGCACGCCTTCGAGCTTTTCGCTCACCAGGGCCCGCACGTCGGCCGACTCGACCATCAAGGCGAGCAACTCGGCCTCGGCCTTCTCGTCGCCCCGACCTCGGACCGGAGTCACTCCCGTCCTGCCAGGCGCCAAACGCGGCTTCTTATTATGCCGCATCCTCCGGCCGATTTCCAGTCGCAGGCCCGCTTCCTGCTCCGGGCTCGCGTTCACGCCGTATCCGTCCAGCAAACGCTTGGCGATCTCCGCCTTCACGATCTCCGACGGAATCCGTGCCAAAATCGGCGCGCAGACCTCCGCCACCCGCTGCCGGTACTCGGGGGAGTCCGGATCGCCCTTCACCCCTTCGATGGCCCGCGCGATCTGGTAATCCCAGAGACTGGGAGCTGAGCCGATCAGACCCTCGTAGGCTTCGGGGCCCTTTTCGCGCAGGAAGCTGTCAGGGTCCTTGCCCGAGGGCACCCGGATGATCCGCGCCTCGAGCCCGACTCCCTGGGCCACCTCTTCCAGCGTCGCCACCCCGCGATCCGTCGCCATCTGCCCTGCGCGATCCGCGTCGTAGCTGACGATGATGCGCTTGGTGTAGCGCAGCAGGCTCTTGGCCTGCTCGCGGGTCAAGGCCGTGCCCAGCACGCCCACCGCTTCGCCGAAGCCGAACTGGTGAAGGGCCACGACGTCCATGTAGCCTTCCACCAGGATCGCCCGGTCCGCTTCCTGCATCCGCCCCTTCGCCTGGGCGAGCCCGTAGAGATGCTGTCCCTTCTGGTAGAGGGCGGTGTCAGGAGAGTTCAGGTACTTGGGTTCGCGCTCGGCTTCCTTGAGAATTCGGCCGCCGAAGGCGATCACCTGCCCCAGCGCCGCCGTGATCGGGAAGATCACCCGCCCCCGGAACATGTCGAACGCCCCCGAGCCGTCCTTGCGGCGGCGCACCAGGCCTGCGGCTTCCTGGACCTCCAGGGGCACGCCATGGCGGTTGAGGTGCTTGGTGAGCGCGTCCCATTCCGCGGGAGCGTAGCCCAGCATGAACTTCTCCCAGAGTTCCTCGGGAAGGCCGCGTCGAGTCAGGTATTCCCGGGCCTCGCGCCCCGCGTCGGGGTGACGCAGGCAAGACTGGAAGAACTTGGTCGCCAGATCGTTGACCTCGCGAAGCTGCTTGCGGGCGTCGTCGGCTTCCTTGTCGCGCTCGCCCAGCTGGATGCCGTAGCGCTCGGCCAGGAGCTTGAGCGCCTCGGGGAAGGTCATGTTGTGGAGGCGTTGCACGAAGGCGAAGACGTCGCCCCCTTCGCCGCAGCCGAAGCAGCGGAAGATGCCCCGCTCGGGGTTGACGTTGAAGGAGGGCGTCCGCTCCGAGTGGAACGGGCAAAGGCCCATCAGGTTGCGTCCCGAGCGTTTGAGCACGACGTGCTCGCCGACGATCTCGGCGATGTCCGCCCGGTCGCGAATCAGTTGGACGGGGTCTAATCCCGCCATAGGTCACCTCTAACAGGCCGCAGGCCGTACCTTTAGTTGTCCCCCATTACGCCTGCGGCGTAGATACGCTACGCGTGAGCGACGGGGGGACTGGCGAAGCCAGGGGGGTGTTACTGCCCCCAGGTTCCTTAGACGTAATGAGTGCCTTGGCTTCGCCGGCGAACACCCCCCTGCCGGCTGCGCCGGCCGTCCCCCCGTCAAGGGGGGACAACTAGAGGAAGATTACTGAAGGGTCCAGCCGCGCGGGACGAAGATCTCCTCGTACTTGCGGATCGCGAAGCGGTCCGTCATTCCGGCGATGTAATCCACCACGTGCTGTTGATGGTCCTCGCTGCGGTAGCGATCGCCCGCCGCCGCCTGCACCTCCTCGGGATGCTCCATGAAGTGGTTGAAGAGATCCGTGATCAGCCGGCGCGCCTTGGTTTCTTCCTTCTTGGCCTCCGAGCCCAGGTAGACCCGCTGGAACATGAAGATCCGCAGTTCGGTCTGGATATCCCACATCTCCTGGGACATCGAGATCTTGTCCTTGCCGTGGGAGTTCATCACCAGGTCCGTGATCATCGCCCCCAGCCGCTGGGCATGCGACTTTCCGAGTTCCCGGTAGCGCCGGGGAAGCTCGTCGAACGTCAGGATTCCCGCCCGGAAGGCGTCGTCCACGTCGTGATTGAGGTAGGCCACCCGGTCGGAGATCTTCACGATCTGCCCTTCCAGGGTGTAGGGATCCTGAACTCCCGTATGCCAGCGGATGCCGTTGCGGACTTCATCCGAGAGGTTGAGGTCCTCGAGCACGTCCACGACCCGCAGCGAATGCGCGTTGTGCTGCCAGCCTCCCGGCACCACGCGGGCAAGCGAATGCTCGCCGGTATGCCCGAACGCAGGGTGACCCAGATCGTGACCCATGCAGATGGCCTCGATGAGATCCTCGTTGAGCCTCAAGGCGCGCCCGATGGAGCGCGACACCTGCGCGACTTCGAGCGTATGAGTCATCCGGGTCCGGTAATGCTCCCCGTCCGGCGCGATGAAGACCTGGGTCTTGCCCTTGAGGCGGCGGAAGGTCTTGCAGTGGAGGATCCGATCTCGGTCGCGCTGAAACGCGGTCCGATACAGGTCGGGCTCCTCGGGCCGCTGGCGGCCGCGGCTTTCGCCACTCTTGGCGGCCTTCGGAGAAAGGTGAAGGGCTTCGAACTCCTCTTGCTGCTCACGCAGGAAGAGGCCGGTGAACGGCAGGTTCATGGGGGTGGGCGTCGTCGCCATGGAGCTTCCTCTCTAGGATTGGGCCCTGTAATCCCGTGACGGGGGGCTTCTATTGTCGCTCCGCAGTCGATTACGAGCAAGCCCGCGCCCATAGGAGGCCTCATGGGATTCCATACCCAGCCGAACGCGATCCTCCCCATCTAGAGGGAGTCCGAGCGTTGAGGGCGCCTCCTCCCCATGGGAAACTCCTCATGACCTCATGACGAAGGGAGGATGGCCATGCCCAGGATGACGGTTCGGGAGCGGGAGGTGAGGATACCCGTGGAGAGTGGTCCTTTGACCGCGGGGCCGCCGCGCTCGGTCCTGCTGGAGGGCAACTTGACCTTGCCCGAGGGGGCGACGGGAATCGTCCTGTTCGCGCATGGCTCGGGATCCAGCCGCTACAGCCCGCGAAACCGCTTCGTCGCCCGCGCCTTGCAAGAGGCAGGGCTTGGCACCTTGCTGATCGACCTCTTGAATCCCCAGGAAGAAGCCGTCGATGTGCGGACCGCCGAGCTGCGATTCGACATTCCCTTCCTGGCCAAGCGCCTCACCGAGGTGATCGACTGGCTGGGCGAGGAACCCGAGACCCAGACCTTGCCCGTGGGCCTCTTCGGAGCTTCGACGGGGGGAGGGGCGGCCTTGATGGCGGCGGTTGACCGGCCTGGGTCCGTCAGGGCCGTCGTCTCGCGCGGGGGCAGGCCCGACCTCGCGCCTGCGGCCCTACCGCATGTGAAGGTTCCCACCTTGCTCATCGTGGGCGGCGAGGACCAGCCGGTCATCGAGATGAACCAGGAAGCCTTCGACCAGTTGAAGGGCGAGAAGCGCCTCTGGATCGTTCCCGGAGCGACCCATCTCTTCGAGGAGCCGGGCACGCTCGAGCAGGTGGCGCAGCTCGCGGCGGATTGGTTCAAGACCCGCTTGCGGTAGTCTCGCCTGGACTCCCGCGTTCGCGGGAGTGACGCGGGGGGCTGTCTCACCCAGAGACAGCCCCGTTTGCTGCGCTCAGAGCCCTTCCGGGTAGGTCTCGAGGCCCGGAGGCTCGATTGGGTCCAGCGGCTCGACCGCAAAGGTTTCGTCGAAGAAGAGATAGGCATCGTAGCGGTTGGCCAAGCGGGAGGGCACGTAATTGCCCCAGCGCTCCCGCTCCGGGTGGTAGACCACGCCGATCGCCCGCTCTTCACGCGTCTGGAAGAGCCATTCCCCGCCACGGTCCAGCAAGGGGGCGTCGAGGTCGAGGAGGAAGCGGTCCATGCCCGCGGCGTGGAAGATGGCCTCGTACGAGTGCTCGCGGGCCGGGGGGACGCGCATGTACCGGTGGGGGCCGTCCCATTCCGAGGCGGCCGTCACCGTGCCTTGGTAGGTGCCGAAGCCGACGGCGATCGCCTGATCGCCGTACTGCTCGCGGACCAGTTGCCCCACGTTGACGTGTCCCGAGCGGCCCTCGTAGGTGGCCCGGAAGTCCCCGATATGCGAGTTGTGTTCCCAGAGGACCGCCTTGGAGTCGGGGCCCATGTGCGACAAGAGACGGTTCAGGACGTCCACCATGTGATGGTCGCGGAGGTTCCAGGTCACGGCCCCTCCGTAGACCATCTGCCGGTAGTAGCGCTCGGCGTTGAGGGCGGCCAAGGCGTTGAGCTCGGCGTCCAGGACCGCCTCGGGGGAGCTGCGCTTCAGGTAGTCCCCTCGCCGGCGCTGCAAGTCCAGCAGGGTCTCCACCACTTGATCCTCGCAGGATTCGGCGAGGTAATGCGCGCTCATCGCGTAGGTCTGGGTGTCCTGGAAGGGCTCGAAGCAGCCGTACCGCTCGCGCGCCTGGGCCGCGGCGGGTGGATCGACCGCTTCCAGGTAGCGCAAGACCTCGGCGATCGAGGCGTGGAGGCTGTAGACGTCGAGCCCGTAGAAATGGGTCATGTGCTCGGGATCCCGCGCGTTATGCTCGCGCAGCCAGTCCACGAAGTCCAGGACGATGGTGTTGCGCCACATCCAGGTGGGAAAGCGCTTGAAGCCCGCCAGGGAATCGAGGGCCGTCCCGTCGCGCTCGCCCGTCACGAAGCGGTTGACCCTTGCGGCGTCCGGCCAATCGCCCTCGATGGCCACCATGTTGAACCCTTTCTCGACGATCAGCCGCTGGGTGATCTGCGCGCGGATGGCGTAGAATTCGGCCGTTCCGTGGCTCGCTTCGCCCAGCATGACGATCCGGGCGTCCCCGATGCGATCCATCAAGGGGTCGAAGTCATGGGGCGTCCTGAGTAGCGGCGTGGCGTTCGCCGAGACCCAATCCGCCAAGGTCGCGGTCAATCGGTCGGCCATGGTCGCCTCCTCATGAAATAGCCGCGGTTCTCATGAGCTAGCCGCAGTTCTCATGAGATAGCCGCAGGCGCTTGCTGACGCGGGCTCAGTGCGTGGTCTGGACCAGGCATTCCTTGGCCTCGGCGTCGGTCACCTGGGTGAAATCCGCGTAGAACTGCCCTACGGCGAAGAAGAGCGCGGGCACCGAGATGGCGACGACGTCATCGACCGATTGCTTCAGGGCGTCGAAGCTCTCAGGGGCCATCACCGGGGCCGCCACCACGATCCGGGCGGGCTCTTGGTTCTTGACGTCGGCGATCGCCGCCCGCAAGGTCATGCCCGTCGCCACCCCGTCGTCGACCAAGATGACCACCCGCCCTCGCAGGGGCATGGCGGGCTTCCCCTCGCGTAGCATCGCCTCGCGCTCCTTGGCCTTGATCGTCTGATCGTCGGAGGCGGCTTCCATGAAGCCCGGGGGCAGCATGACTCCCCGCAGGGCCGACTCGTTGAGGACCCGGGTGCCGCGCGCCGTCACGGCGCCGATGGCGAACTCCGCATGGTCGGGAGCCCCGATCTTGCGAGCCACCAGGATGTCCAGCGGCCAGCCGAAGCGATCCGCCACCTGCCGAGCCACCGGCAGGCCGCCGCGCGGCAGGCCGATCACCACCACGTCCTGGCCCCGATACCCCTCCAGCTTCTCGGCGAGCATTCTTCCCGCCTCCTGGCGGTTGGCGAAGATGATGGGCTCCATACGTCCTAGCCTCCCTCGCGGCCGCGATGGCCGCGTGTCTCTGGGCCGATCCTCTCTCCCCGGCGAGATGAACTCAAGACACGGGCGCGCGATGATGCCAAGCCGACGCGCCTTTTCTCGTGTCGGGACGGTGCTAAACTCGCGGAAAGGTCACGCGTTGCGAAAGGAGCAGTTATGCTTTGCGAGAACTGCGGTGAACGTCCGGCGTCCTATCACCTCACGCAAACGATCAACGGCAAGCGCGAGGAGGTGAACCTCTGCGCCCATTGTGCCCGCCACTTCCAGGCGGATCAGCATGCGGGCTGGGAGGGCCTTGGCCTGGGCGAGATGGGCCTCGACAACCTGATCGAATCCGTCTTCGGGCCGCGCGTCCGCTCCTGGAGCCGAGGGAACCTGCTCGATCGGCTTTCGTCCGATTCCAAGCGCATGCTGGAGGCGGCCGCCGAGCATGCCGCCGACGCCGGGGATGCTCAGATCAGCACCGAGCGCTTGCTCTTGGCCATGCTGACCGATCGCATCGAGGGGCCGACGCTTGCCGCCGAGCTCGAGGTCGACGCCGAGGCGATCGCCAAGCGCCTGGAGGCCTCCTTGCCTCAGGCTCAAGGCCCGCGCCCCGAGCGCGTCACCTTGTCACCGCGCCTCAAGAAGGCCTTGCAGCTCGCGCATGACGCGGCTCTCCTGCAAGGCCTCAGCTACATCGGCCCCGAACACTTGCTTTCGGGGATCATCCGGGAAGGCGAAGGCCTGGCCTCGCAGATCCTTCAAGAGACCTTGCGCCGCGTGCCGCCGCCCGTCCGCAAGCAACTCCAGCAGAACCCCACATGGGGCACCATGATGGAAGGCGGGTCGAAGGCCCAGAAGGGGCAGAACCTCCAGAAGTTCACCCGCGACCTGACCGAGCTGGCCCGAGCCGGCAAGCTCGACCCGGTGATCGGGCGCGACGACGAAATCGAGCGCGTCATCCGCATCCTTTCCCGCCGCACCAAGAACAACCCCGTCCTGATCGGCGAGCCCGGCGTCGGCAAGACGGCCATCGCCGAAGGGCTCGCTCAGCGGATCGTGGCGGGCGACGTGCCGGAGATGCTCAAGGACAAGGCGGTTCTCGCCCTCGACCTGGCCGGCATGGTGGCCGGGACGAAGTATCGCGGGGAATTCGAAGAGCGACTCAAGGGCCTGATGGACGAGATCAAGGCCCAGGCGGGCGGAATCGTGCTCTTCATCGACGAGCTACACACGATCCTGGGCGCCGGGGCCGCCGAGGGCGCCATGGACGCCGCGAACATGCTCAAGCCCGCGCTCGCTCGGGGTGAGCTTCAGGCCCTGGGCGCCACCACCTTGGACGAGTACCGCAAGCACATCGAGAAGGACGCGGCCCTGGAGCGGCGCTTCCAGCCCGTCATGGTCTCCGAGCCCACGGTCGAGCAGACGATTCAGATCCTCAAGGGGCTCCGCGACCTCTACGAGGCGCATCATTCGGTGACGATCTCGGACGAGGCCCTCACGGCCGCCGCCGAATTGAGCGACAAGTACGTGGCCGACCGCTTCCTCCCCGACAAGGCCATCGACGTCCTGGACGAGGCCGCCGCCATGAAGCACCTGGGCTCGCGCCGGGAGCCCAAGCGACTGGGTGAGCTGGAAGCCGAGGTCGAGCGCCTCGAGCACCAAAAGGACGACGCCGTGCGTAACGAGCGCTTCGACGATGCCCGCACGCTCAAGCAAAAGCAGGAGAACGCGCAGCAGGATCTCGACGCGCTGCGCAAGGAGTGGCGTTCCGAGGCCGGCAAGGCCGAGCCCTGTGTCGAGGTCGAGGATATCGCCCGGGTGGTTTCCGAGTGGACGGGAGTTCCGGCGGATAAGATGGTCGCCGAGGAGCGCAAACGCCTCCTGGCGATGGAAGAGCACCTCCACCAGCGCGTGATCGGTCAGGATGAGGCCATCGAGGCCGTCTCGGAAGCCGTGAGACGGGCACGGACCGGCATGAAGGATCCCAACCGCCCCATCGGCTCGTTCCTCTTCCTGGGGCCGACGGGCGTGGGCAAGACCGAGCTCGCCAAGGCCTTGGCCGAGTACCTCTTCTCGGACGAGGACGCGATGATTCGCTTCGACATGAGCGAGTTCCAGGAGCGGCATACCGTGAGCCGGCTGGTCGGAGCGCCTCCCGGTTACGTGGGTTACGAGGAGGCGGGCCAGCTCACCGAGGCCTTGCGCCGCAAGCCGTATTCGGTCGTGCTTTTCGACGAGATCGAGAAGGCGCATCCCGACGTCTTCAACATCCTCCTGCAGATGATGGACGACGGCCGCATCACCGACGCCAAGGGCCGGACGGTGGATTGCAAGAACACGGTCATCGTCATGACCTCGAACGTCGGGGCGCACCGGATCTTCGACCTCGAAGAGCAAGGCGCGAGCTGGGACGCCATCAAGGACGAGGCCATGACCGCCCTCAAGGCCCAGTTCCGGCCGGAGTTCATCAACCGCCTCGACGAGATCGTGGTCTTCCACCCCTTGAACCGCGAGCAGATCCTCCAGATCGTCGACCTCATGCTCGAAAGCACGAAGCGCAAGGTGCATGCACAGGGCCTGACGCTCGAACTCACGGAGGCGGCCAAGACGGCCTTGGCCGAGCGCGGCTTCGACCCGACCTACGGGGCGCGCCCCCTGCGCCGGGCGATCCAGCGGGACCTCGAGACTCCCATCAGCCGCCTCTTGCTCGAAGAGGAGTTCCAGCCGGGGGACGTCATCCGGGCCGATTACGCCGACGGCCGCTTCACGCTCTTCCGTGAGGAGCGTCCCGCCGAAGCCGCCGGGGCCCCTTCTTCGGGAGCTTCCGCGGCGGAACCCAACGGCTGAGGCGCTTACCACCCGAGTCGAGCGCTTCCGACGGCCATGGCCCAAAGCCATGGCCGTCGGCCTTGGAGGCGGTTTGACAAGCGAGCGTTTTGCTGAAATATTCTTTATGAACTAATGTGTATCGATCCCTCCCGGCATCGAAGGGGGAGCGCCATGAATCGTCGCCTGATCCTTGTTTTGCTGCTCGTCCTCTTGCTCGGTGGGGCTGCCGTGGCCTTGGCGACGACTTCCCGGCGTCAGGGGCCCGAGCAACCCATCGCCTTCAGCCATAAGCAGCACGTGGGCGATCGCGGCATCTCCTGCGTTTACTGCCACCAGGGCGTGGCCACGACGGCCAACGCCACCTTGCCGTCGACCGAGACCTGCATGGACTGTCACCGGGTGGTCAAGACCGATTCCCCCGAGGTGCAAAAGGTCGCGGCCGCCTACCAGGCCGGTGAAGCCATCGAATGGGTCCGCGTCACCGACCTGCCGGACTTCGTGCGCTTCACCCATCGGCGCCATATCCAGGCCGGGGTCGATTGCATGAGCTGCCACGGCGACGTCGCCAAGATGGACCGCGTCTTCAAGGCCAACCCGCTGACGATGGGCAATTGCTTGTCATGTCACGAGCAGATGGGGGCCTCCACGGATTGTCTGACCTGCCATCAATGACCCCGCCACACGGGGAGACCCGCAAGCCCCGTCAACCGTCTTGAGTAGGAGCGAGCATGAAGCGGCGAGAATTCTTGAAACTCAGCAGCCTGACGGCTTCCACGGCGGTCCTGGGAGCGTGCGCCAAGCCGCAGCCCAAGGAGATCTACGTCTCCTACGTCGAACAGCCCGAGGAGTCCTTTCCGGGAGTGCCGGACTGGTACGCCACCACGTGTACGATGTGTGCCGCCAACTGCGGCCTCATGGCCCGGGTCATCGACGGGCGGGTGGTCAAGCTGGAGGGAAACCCCAGCCATCCGGTCAACCAGGGCAAGCTCTGCGCGCTGGGGCAATCGGGCCTCCAGGTCCTCTACAACCCGGATCGGATCCGGACGCCCATGAAGCGACGGGGCGATCGCGGCGCGGGTGATTTCGAGGCCATCTCCTGGGACGAGGCCCTGAGCACGCTGGCCACCCGCTTGCGGCAGAGCGGCACGTCGACCGCCTTCATGGCCATGCCCCTGAACGGGACGCGGGGCCTCGTGATCGACCGCTTCAGTCGGGCCGTGAGCGGCCGGGGAGCCGTCACGTTCGATATCGAGGGGCGTGAAACCCTTTCAGCAGCCCTTTCAGCGAGCTTGGGCTCGGAGCGGATCCCCTATTACGACCTCACGAACGCCCGCTACGTGCTCAACTTCGGGGCGGATCTCTTCGGCTCATGGGTTTCGCCGGTCAACTTCGGGGTCCAGTTCGGAGAGTTCCGGCAGGGCCGCGCGGGCATCCGAGGCAAGCTGGTCCACGTCGAGCCCCGCATGTCGATCACCGGAGCCGCGGCCGATGCCTGGATTCCGGTGCTTCCGGGACATGAGGGGCTGCTCGCCATGGCGATCGCCCATAGCCTCATCACCCAGGGCCTGGCGGTTCCTGGCTACGAGGGGTCCCTTTACATGCTGGAGGCCTATGCGCCTTCCCGCGTCGCCGAGCGCCTGGGCCTCAGCGAGGAGCAGATCGCGGCTTTGGCCCGGGAGTTCGGGACGCTGAAGCCGGCGATCGCCATCGCCGGAGGCTCCATGGCCGCCCAGACCAACGGCGTGAACGCCATGGCTGCCGTCCATGCCCTCAATCAGCTCGTGGGCTCCGTGGGAGTCCCGGGAGGCGTGCTCGCCAGCGCCGTGACCCCGCTTCGCGACATGAACGCCCTGCCTCCCGCGCGCTTCCGCGAGGTTCGCGACTTGATGTCACGCATGCGCCAGGGTCAAGTCGAGGCCCTGCTGGTCCATGAAATCGACCCCGTCTACCTCCTGCCCGAAGCCCTCGGTTTCCGCGAGGCTCTGGCGAAGGTGCCCTTCATCGCCAGCTTCAGCCCATTCATCGACGATACGACGGCTTACGCGGACCTGGTCCTGCCGGATCATACCTTCCTGGAATCCTGGGGCCTCCAGGTGCCGGACCCCAACGTCATGATCCCGGCGGCGAGTTCGCTGCAGCCGGTGATGCGCCCCCTCTACGAGACGCGCCCCACTCCCGACGTCCTCTTGTCCGTCGGCCAGGCGCTGGGCCCCAACGAGGCCGCCGCCTTGCCTTGGCCATCGTACACGGCCCTGGTGAAGACCACCTGGGAGACGCTCTCGCCGGATCCCAACTTCTGGACCCAGATTCGCCAGATGGGCGTCTGGACGGGGACTCCGAGCACGGGTGCGGGCCTGCGCCGCAAGGGCTCGTTCCCGACCGTGCCCGAACCGAATTTCGCGGGAGCGGCCGAGGATTATCCCTTCTGGTTCTACCCGTACGTCTCGATGACGCTTCGAGACGGCCGCGCGGCCAACCTCCCCTGGCAACAGGAGCTTCCCGAGACGATGGTCACGGGAGTCTGGAGCTCGTGGATCGAGATTCACCCTCGAACGGCCAAAGAGCTGGGCTTAACCGATCGCGAGGCCGTCGAAATCACGTCGTCGCGCGGGACGCTGCGGGCCCGGGTCTACCTCAGCCCCGGCGTGCACCCGGGAGTCGTCGCCATGCCCATGGGCCAGGGGCACCAGGCTTACGGGCGCTATGCGCAGGGGCGCGGGGCGAACCCCCTGGACATCGTCGATCCCCTGGAGGTCGCCGGAACGGGCGCCCTGGCCTGGGGAGCGACCCGGGTGAAGCTGGCCAAGGCCGCGGACGCTCCGTCCTTCACGCGGCTCGACAAGCGATCGAACCCCTATGAGGGCCATGCGCCGGGATTCGTGAGCATGAAGGACCTGGTCGAGCGGACCTGGCCCTGGGACGGACGCACGCAAGGAGGAACTGGTGGCGGATCAAGCCTCTAACGGGATGCCCGTGCCCGCCGCGGCGGAGCTTCCTCGTCCCGAGGGCGAGGGAGCGCTGCCCCGGTGGGGCATGGTGGTCGATCTGGATCGCTGCACGGGTTGTCAGGCCTGCGTGCTGGCGTGTCATGCCGAGAACAACCTCCCCATCGTGGGTGAGGAAGGCTGCGAGAATGACCGGGCCTTCAACTGGATCCGGGTGGAGCGCTACTGGGAAGGGGAGTACCCCGAGACCAAGGCCCGCTTCCTGCCGGTGCTTTGCCAGCATTGCACGAACGCCCCTTGCGAGCCGGTCTGCCCGGTCTACGCCACCTATCACAACCCCGAGGGCCTCAACGCCCAGGTGTACAACCGCTGCGTGGGGACGCGCTACTGCGCCAACAACTGCCCGTACGACGTGAGGTTCTTCAACTGGTTCGACCCGCACTGGCCCGAGCCCATGCCGATGATGCTCAATCCCGACGTGACGGTGCGCAGCCGGGGAGTGATGGAGAAATGCACGTTCTGCATCCAGCGGATCAACTCCGTCAAGGAGCAGGCGGCCATCGAGGGGCGCCCATTGGCCACGGACGAGGTTTTGCCGGCTTGTGCCCAGGCCTGTCCGCCCAGCGTCTTGGTTTTCGGGGATTTGCGGGATCCCGAGAGCAAGGTGAGTCGGTTGACGGGGGATGAGCGCCGCTTCCAGCTCCTGGGGGAAATGGGGACGGAGCCCGTGGTGATCTACCTCAAGCAGGCGGGTGAGAGCAAATGACGACCCCGCATCATCACCCGCTGCCGTCCGACGAGCAGATCGTCGCCGAGATCATGGCGCCCATGCAGCGGATCACCTGGCGCTTCTGGGTCTTCGTCGCGATCTTGCTCTTGGTCTTTGCCACGGGGATCGGGGCCTTCCTGTACATGGCTCGGACGGGCATGGGCGTGACGGGCCTCAGCCGGCCGAACATGTGGGGCTTCTTCATCGCCTCGTTCGTCTTCTGGATTGGCCTCTCGCACTCGGGCACCTTGATCTCGGCGATTCTTCGCTTGACCAAGGCCGAGTGGCGCCGCCCGGTGGTACGGGCGGCCGAAGCCATGACCCTCTTCTCGATCATGGTGGCCGCGCTCTTCCCGATCATCCACCTGGGTCGCGCTTGGCTCTTCTACTGGTTGATTCCCTATCCGAGCGAGCGCTGGCTCTGGCCGAACTTCCGCTCGGCCTTGATGTGGGACTTCATGGCCATCACGACCTACCTGACGGGGAGCACGATGTACTTCTTCTTGCCCTTGATCCCGGATCTCGCGATCGTGCGCGACCGGGTCACGGGCTGGAGGAAGCGCCTCTACACGATCTTGAGTTTCGGCTGGCGCGGAACGGCCGAGCAGTGGGAGCGCCTGGAGCGGGCCTTGTCGATCATGGCGGTGACGATCCTGCCGGTGGCGGTTTCGGTGCATACGATCGTGAGCTGGGACTTCGCGATGGCGATCGCCCCGGCCATGTGGCATACGACGATCTACGGGCCGTACTTCGTGGCGGGCGCCATCTACTCGGGCTTGGCCCTGGTGATCACCGTCATGGCCGTGCTTCGCTGGATCTACAAGCTCGAGACCTACCTGCGCCCCGAGCATTTCGACAAGATGGGCAAGATCTTGCTGACCGTGGCGTTGGTCTGGACCTACCTCTGGTTCGGGGATTTCCTGATCAACTGGTACGGGCGCCTGCCTCACGAGCGCCTGGTCTGGAACGAGTACCTCTTCGGGCGCTTCTGGCCCTTGTCTTGGACCATGTTGCTCACCAACGCGATGCTGCCGATCCTGCTGCTGAGCTTCCGGAAGTTCCGGACGAGCATCCCGGCGATGGTGGTCTTGACCTTGCTGATCAACGTCGGCATGTACTTCGAGCGGTTGTTGATCGTGATCCCGCCCTTGTCCTACAAGCATTTCCCGTACGTCTGGGGGCATTACTGGCCGAGCTTGGTCGAGTGGGCCATCATCATCTCGGCCTTTGCCTTCTTCACGCTGCTTTATACGCTCTTCTCGAAGCTGATTCCGATCATCTCGATCTGGGAGGTGCGCGAGGAGCGGATCTACATGACCCATAAGCGCGTGGGCAAGGAGACCTACGAGGCGGTGGCCCTTCCGGTCGTGGGCCAGGAGGGCGGCAATGGCTAAGTTGCTGGGGCTCTACCGGGAGCTCGACGATGTCGTGGCCGCGGTGGATGCGCTGAAGGCCTCGCGTTTCGAGGCGAAGGACCTCTCGCTCTTGTCATCCATCCCCTATCCGCCCCATGCCGTGGGGTTGTCGGAGACCCGGACCCAGAACCAGGTCTGGCTTTCCCTGGGGATGGGCGTGCTGGGAACGCTCTTCGGCTTCCTCTTGGCCGGGGGAACGGCCTGGCTGTATCAGTTGCCGACGGGCGGCAAACCGATCATCGCGATGCCGACGGTGCTCGTGATCATGTACGAGACGACCATGCTCTTCGCCATCTGGACGGCGTTCTTCGGGGCGTTGATCTTCTTCAAGGGATGGCGGGCGTCACGCGAACCTTACGATCCGCGGATCGCGACCGGGACGATCGGCCTGGTCGTGAGCATCCCGGACGCGGCACGTCTTGGCGAGGCCGAGGCGGCCATGGCGGGCGCCATGGAGGTGTCGCGATGGGACTGAGGACAAGGTGGGTCGGCATCAGGGGGCTCATGGCGCTGGCTTTCGGAGCCTTGGCCTTCGGGCTGCTGGGGGGCTGTTCGGGGCAGATGGCGGATCAGCCGTCCTACAAGACGGGAAAGATCGCCCTCATGCCGGCGAGCGGCTCGATCCCGGTGGAGCCTCGGCGCGCGTGGGCCACGAAATTGCCACCCGGCACCGCGACGGCTTCCAATCCGATCGTCGTGACCCGGGCGGCCTTGGCGGATGGCAAGCAGCTCTACGCCGACAACTGCCTCTTCTGCCATGGGCCGCAGGGTCGGGGGGACGGTAAGGTGGGCGAGGTCTACGCGCCGCGTCCGGCCGACTTGCACCTGCCGCGGCTCGTTTCGGCCACGGACGGGCATTTCTACGAGGTGATCACCAACGGGTACTCGACGATGCCAGCGTTTTACAAGCGTCTGCCGCCCGAGGAGCGCTGGCGGATCGTGGCATACGTGAGGGAGCTTCAGCGTGGACGTGAGTGAGGAGCTGCGGCGGCTGGCTTTGGAGTGCGCCGCGGGCCTGGATTGTCCGGGGGCGACCCAGGTGGTGCCGGGCGAGGGGAACCCGCAAGCGCGGATCGTGCTCTTGGGTGAAGCTCCCGGCGAGCAGGAAGATCGCGAAGGCCGTCCGTTCGTGGGGAGGTCCGGGCGGTTGCTGGATCGGATCCTGGGCGAGGCGGAATTGCCACGCGAGGAGGTCTGGATCACGAACGCGGTGAAGTGCCGGCCGGTGCTCTTCGAGGGGGATCGGATGCGGAACCGGCCTCCGAAAGTCTCGGAGGTGAGGGCCTGGAGCGATTGCCTGAGGTCGGAGTTGCGTTTGATCGGCCCGCAGGTGCTGGTGGGCCTGGGGGCGGTGGCGGGTCGGGCCTTGCTGGGGCAGGATTTCAAGCTGACGCAAGAGCGGGGACGCTGGCGTCGGGATGCGCTTTTGGGCCTGGAGACCCTGGTGACCTGGCATCCGGCGTATTTGTTGCGGCAGACGGGCGAGGCTTACGAGCGGCGCCTGGAGGAGGCGATCGCCGACATGCGGGAGGCCTCCTCCCGCTTGCGAAGCCTTTCGTCTCCTTAGACCGTGACCCGTGAGGCTGGGTCCCCTAGGCTGGGGGGTGTGGCCTCGGTGGGGCTTGCGTAGCGTGCGGGACGACGATTCGGCAACGGGGAGGAGTAGATGCAACGGACCGAGCGGAAGTTATGTCTGGATGGGGTGGCGATCGTGCTGGATGCGGACGCGGTGGAGATCGACCTGGCACGCGGCGGGCATAAGGCCGTGCATGACGCCTCCGGAGTGGCGGAGGTGAGGTGCTGCGGGGAGCGCTGCCAGCCGTTGATGTGCTTCGAGGATGGCTCGGTGGTTTACCTTCACTGTCCTCCCGAGGGCGAGGAGGGCCCTATGGGCTATCGGGTGGCGGCTCCTCGGCCGCACCGCTGGACCATCGCCTTTCTCTCGGAGGGCCCGGGCCGGGTGGCGCGCTTGAGCTGGGAGCTGACGTGAGCCCCATGGCTCGGAGGCGTTACCGAGGCGGAGTCTCCTCCAGGGCTCACCACCTCCCCAGGATCAGGTAGCCGAACAACAAGAGCAAGAACAGCGGAATTGCGAGGATCGCGACGAAGGGCATCGACTCAGTGAGCATCACCGTCACGGGTGATGCGGGCGGTCGCCGCCTTCGCGCGCCGCCAGGAGGACGCGGCACGGGCTCGGGCTCGGGCTCGAGTCCGGGAACGAGGGCTCGGAGCTCGGGAACGATGAAGGCCCAGGGGGCATGGCGCGCGAGGTGAGCGATGATCCGGGCCAGATCCCCTTCCTTGAGGCTCCCGGGGTCGAACGAGAGCCGCGTTCCCGCGGTGGAGGTGATGAGAAGCATCTGGCCGTGCGAGTATCGGCCCTGGAACTCGAAGCGCTCGACCTCGCTGATCTCGCCGATCGGAATCGTGCGGCTGCCAAACAGCTTGCGGAGCCGGATGTCCCTGGAGGTCAAGCGGAGCTCGAACGAGCAGAACGACGCGAGAACCGACCCCAGCCCCACGATCAAGATGAAGACGGGGATCCAAGGCAGCATGTTGGGATACCCCTCTGGGATTTCCCCGCGGTGATAGGGGATGACGACCCAGGCGCCGCCCGCCAGGAGCCCGATGGTCAGCATCCGCCCAAGGGCCTTGTTGAGGTCTGCTCGGATCACCAGGACCGGTCCGGTCGCGTACGTTACTATCGTCACCGTTTCCGTCTCTCCGAAATCCTTACTCGCTTGCCTACAGAAAAGAATACCCGTAGCGAGGGAGGCCATACTCTCGCTCTAGGATTCGTGACGACGGAGTGCCTCGTCGAGCAGCAAGCGGCGTTCGGCGGCGGCCACGTGGCGGCGGGTGCTGCTCACTGCGTCGGAGTTGACCGAGATCGAGCCGATGCCCCAGCGTACCAGCTGTTCGGCGAACTCCGGGTAGACCGAGGGCGCCTGCCCACAGAGGCTGGTCTCCAGCCCCACTTCCTGGGCTCCCATGAGGATCGACGCGATGGCGCCCATCACGGCGGCATCGCGTTCGTCGTAAAGTTCGCTCAGCCGCTCGTTGTCCCGGTCCACGCCCAGGATCAGCTGCGTGAGGTCATTTGAGCCGATCGAGACGCCATGGACTCCGAGGGCATGGTAGTCCTCCAGGTAGTAGATAATCGACGGGACCTCGGCCATCAGCCAGAGCTGGAAGCGTCGATCCCGCATCAACCGGCTCTCCTGGACCAGCTCGACGCACGCTTCCACTTCCCAGAGCGTGCGCGCGAACGGCAGCATCACGTTCAGGTTCTGCAAGCCCGCCTCGCGAAGCTCCCGGATGGCCCTCAGCTCCAGCTCGAAAAGCTTCGGATCCTTCAGGTAGCGGAAGCAGCCCCTGAGCCCGATCATCGGGTTCGATTCGAGAGGCTCGGCTTCCTCTCCCCCTTCCAGGTTCCGGAACTCGTTGGAGCGAAAATCCGTGGTCCGATACAGCACCGGCCGCGGGTGAAAGGCCTGGGCAATTCGCCCCACGTCCCGTTTCAAGCGCTCGACGAAGATCTCCTCGGGACAGTCCTTCAGGTGCAAACTGGGATGCGTCTGATCCAAGGCATGCATGAGGATCAGCTCGGCCCGCAAGAGCCCGACGCCTTCGACCGGCAAGGCGGCCGCCACTTCGGCCTGCTCGGGATCCGCCAGGTTGATCAGGAGCTTGGTGGCCGTGGCCTCGGCTTCCCGGACGACTTTGGGAGGAGTCGGTGGTTTCAGGTGGCCGTTGGTCTGGGCCCCCTGGAAGATGATCCCGCGGGTGGCGTCCACCGTGACCATGTCTCCGTCCCGCAGGACCTGGGTCGCTCCGCGGGTTCCGACCACGCAGGGGACGCCCAGTTCGCGCGAGACGATGGCCGCGTGGCTGGTCATCCCTCCGGTGTCGGTCACCGTGGCGGCGGCGCGTCTCATCAGGGGTACCCAGTCGGGGCTGGTCGTATGGGCGACCAGGATCTCCCCGGCTTGAAGCTTCGCGCCTTCCGACGGAGAACCCAGGATCCGGACCCGGCCGACGACCACGCCGGGGCTGGCTCCCATGCCGCGCAGCAGTTCCTTGGAGGCGGCTCCGGCCAAGGAGGCGAGCGAGCGCGTCTCAGTCGCAGGCGCGGCTTCGCCGCTCGGGGGCACGACGGGCGCGCGGGCTTGCGTGGTGATGGGGCGGGTCTGGACCAGGTAGAGCGTTTTCTCGGCGATCGCCCATTCCATGTCCTGCGGCTGGCCGTAGTGATCCTCGACCCGGAACGCCAGGTCCAGCAGCTCCTGGACCTCCCCCGAGTTCAGGACGGGAGCCTGGGCTTCCCAGTCCTCGAGTTCGAGTCGCTCGTTCTCGCCGCCTTCGCCGCGCACGAGCTTGAACTCCTTGAACCCGATCTGCTTCGAGACGACCTTGCGGGTGGCCTTGTTCAGGACCAGCGAGTCCGGGGTGATCTCGCCTCCGACCACCACCTCGCCCAGGCCCCAGGCGGATTCGATGACGACCTGCTGGCGATCGCCGGTCGTCGGGTTCGCCGAGAACATGACCCCGGACTTCTCGGAGTTCACCATGGCCTGGACGACCACGGCGATCGCCGGAGGCTCGCTGACTTCTCGGCGCGCCCGGTAGTAGATGACCCGCGCGCCGTACAAGGACGCCCAGCACTCGTGGACCTTGGCGATCAGCTCCTCGTCTCCGAAGACGTTGAGGAAGCTACGGTTCATTCCGGCGAACGAGGCCGCCTCGGTATCCTCGGAGGTGGCCGAGGAGCGAACGGCCACGAAGCGCTCGGGGAGCCGGTGGTAGGCGTCCAGGATCTCTTGCTTGAGTTCGTCGGCCATGGGCCGCGAGAGGATCAGCTCCTGGATGGTGGCGGCCGCGGCATTGAGTTGCTCGGTGCCTTCGACGTCGAGGTCATCAAGTTCGCGGGCGATGCGCTCGGCGAGGCCCGTGCTTTCGAGGAAGTTCCGGTAGGCCGCGGCCGTGACGACGAAGCCGGGCGGAATGGGAAGCCCCGCGCGGGTCATCTCCCCGAGATTGGCTCCTTTGCCGCCGGCGAGTGCGACGTCTTCCCGGCTGAGCTCCTGGAACCAGCGGATTTCCGACATCCCCTCCCCCTTTCCGCCTCCGCCCTGGAGGTTCCGATCGGGCGAGGGCCCGCGAAGCGGGCCCTCTCGGGTGACGCCTCCAGGGGGCTAGCGGCTCGTTCCCCGGTGGCCCCGCTCCTGACCGCCGCCCGGTCCGCGATCGGGCCGCGAGCGCCGGGTGACCACCTGGAGGTTATTGATCACGCGCTCGAGGCCCGGCACCGTCTGCACCAGTTGCTCGGCCTTGATGCGCTGTTCGGGCGTGTCGACTTGGCCCCAGAGGTAGGCGACCTGTTTGACGACCACCGATAGCACGTCCACCGGGCTCACCTCGTCGCCCTTGGCCCCGAGGACCCGGCGGACTTCCTGGTTGAGGGCCTCATCGCCGCCCGTCGAGCCGTCCAGCGAGATCAGCCGGTTCTGCACCGACTTGACCCCAGAGACCCGCTGGGCCAACAAGCGGGCCTGGGCGGCTTCCTCGGCGGTCTTCACCCAGCCGTCCAGCGTGACCGTCCCGTTATGGGTCCAGACGTGAATCTCGTCGGCGCGCGGGACGTTCATGTCGTTGGCCAGCAATTCTTCGATCTCGTTGGTGATCGTGATATCGTCGCGCCCGACGACGACCTGGGGCCCCTCGGGCGGCAGCTGGAACTTGCCGACCTGCCGGGTATCGGCTTCGACCACGATCTGCTGCTGCCCCATCACCGTGGCTTCCTCGTCGTGAACGTCTCGGATGCCCTGGATCTTGGCGACCACCTGGTGAGCCTGATTGCGCACGGCGAGGCTTTCCACGCTGCCTTGCAGGAAGGCGACGCCGTTGCGGACGCTGACCCCGAGATCCAAGGCCGCGTCAAAAAGGGCTTGCTGGGCCCGCTGGGTCAGGGTCAGGTCGTCGGCAGGGCGGTTATTGGTGATGACCAGGGAGTTGTCGATGCTGAGGCCCGGAACGATCTGGCGGGTCAGGTGCTCGACTTCTTCCTTGGCCTGGAGGTTGGACACCTCGCCGGTGATGGCGACGGCGTCCTCGAGGAACGTGACGTTGATGTTCGGGCTCCCGACCTTGGGATCGCGCGCGTAGGCGTCCAGCAGGGCTTGCCGGAGATCATCCAACCGAGCCATCTTACTCCTCCCTCCACCACATCACCCGGGTGAATTGCTCCTTGTTGAGGTGGTCGATCTGGGCTTTGCTGCCGTGGAAGGCCTTCTTCAGCTCCTTGGCGATGCGCTCGGCGAGGAATTCGTTGACGGTCCAGATGTGGATCTCCTCGCCCACTTCCTCGATCAGGCCAATCCGGGAATGCGGGTTGGTGGCCCGCAAGTGGGCTTCCTCGTTGTAGATGGTATTGAGAATCTGCTCCTTGTGCTGGGCCAGGGTCGAGCCCTTGAGGGTGACTTGGCCCTTGAAGTCCTGCCGCTCGATGGCGATGCAGCTGGGGCAGACGAGCGATTCGACGTTGGGATCCTGGCTGAGCCGCTGGAACTCGGCCTCGTCGAGGTGCCAGTGCTTGGGGTGGTAGATGGCGTGGCAGCGTCCGCAGTAGGCCACGCTTCCGCGGATCTCGGGCGCGGCGTTCTGGAGATGGGCTTCACTGGGCTTGCTCGCGTCGATCCGCTGTCCCATGATCCGGCGTTTATGGTCCCCGGTGCCCCGCAGCGGATCCTTTCCGAGCTGGTACTTCGTGGAGAATCCTCGGCTCATGACGGCCCCCTTCCTTGAACCAGCGATGTAAGGAAAGTTGTTTTCCTCGCGAGTATAGCTCCGCGCCCCGTGCGGGGGCGACAATGGGCCGGGGGTAATGGGCCGGGGGCCCGCCTCAGGGCTTTGCTTGTCGGAGGTGGGCGAAGATGTAGCGCGTGAGTTGACCGCGCGCGGCGGAGGTCGGATCGAAGTGGACCGTGGGCGCGAGAGCCCGCGAGGCCGGGTCGACATGGGCGGGGATTCGCAGGATCTCCTTGCCGAGGTAGAGCGCGACCTCCACGAGGGCCTCGGGAGGCAGGGCGTGGTTGAGTTCCAGCTCGGCGCGATCGCCGGTCAGATCCCGGGTGAACCCGCTGGCCAGCAGGGTCTGGGATCCCGGCGTCTCCCAGACGTCGACGGCGATGCGTCGGTCGATCCGGGCGGGCTTGGCCTTGGGGCGCGGCAGGCGAACGAGGACGGTGGTGAGGCAGCTCATCTCGGCGTGGCCGAAGCTCTGCTTGCGTTTGCCCTTCCAGGTGACGGAGCCCGTGGCGGGCAGGACCGAGCTCGGGTCGTGTTCGACCCGGATGGCGAGCGTGATGGCGTCCTCGGTGACCTCGACCACCTCGCCGGCATAGTCGTCGTCACCCAGCCGGACGGAGAGGATCTGGCCCACCTGGGGCGAGCGGGACATGGGGCACCTCCAGGGGACGTTGGCCCCGAAACGGGCCGGGAGCCACGAGCCTCATTATACTCCGCGCGAAGACCCGCGCGGGCGGGCCGTCTTAACGGTTGAGGTGGATGGCGTTGGAGTAGCCGAGGAGCGCGCTCTGGTTCTTGCGGCGGCGAAGCTTGCGCAGGCGCCGGCGGTGGCCCCGCCAGCGCACGAAGCCGAAGACCAGGGCCGAAAAGGCGCCGCCCTTGAGGAACCACCCCAGGACCGGGGTCAGCTCGGTGGTGAGCGGGGGAGCCGCGGTGACGGCGGAGGCGGCGGTCAGGGGGAAGGAGGCGACGAGCTTGTCGCCTTGCTTCACATGAAAGGTTCCGACCGTTTGGCCGGCAGCGACCGGGGCCTGCACGTCGGGGAAGATCTCATGGGAGGTCGTGATGGCTCCTTGGAAGCCGGGGCCGACCGTGACCGAGACGTCCTGGGGAAGGATGGCCGCGACCTGGGCGTTGCGGCCGCCGATGACGTCGACCTTGCCGATCGCGGTGCCGGCCTTGGCGACCGACTCGGACTTGAACTTGTCCAGGCCGTAGTTGAGGAGGGCCTCGGAGTCTTCCCACATCTTGGGGGCATCCAGAACCGCCTCGATGACGTAGCGGCCGTCGCGCTTGGCGGAGCCCACGAAGCAGCGGCCGGCGACCGAGGTATAGCCGGTCTTGCCGCCGAAGGCTCCGGGGAAGTAGCGGAGCAGCTTGTTATGGTTGACGAGGACGCGCCGCTCGATGCGGCCGTTGCCCGGCACCTCGATCGCCTTGGTGGTCGCGATCTTGGCGAATTCGGGGTTGGCGAGGGCGTAGCGCGCGATCATGGCCATGTCGTAGACCGAGGAGTAGTGATCGTCGGCGGGGAGGCCGTGCGGATTGCTGTACTGGGTGTTCTTCAGGCCCAGTTCCTTGGCCTTGTCGTTCATGAGGGCGACGAAGCGATCGGTCGACCCGCCCACGTACTCGGCCACGGCGTTACTGGCGTCGTTTCCGGAGTTGAGCATGACGCCGTAGAGCAATTGCTCGAAGGTGAGGCGCTCGCCGGGTTCGAGGTAGATGCTGGAGCCCGTGATGTCGGAGCTACGCTTGCTCACGACGACCGTGTCGCTGAGGTTTCCGCGCTCGAGGGCGACGATGCCCGTCATCATCTTGGTGGTGCTGGCCTGGGGGAGGCGCTGGTGGATGTTTCGTCCCCAGAGGACCTGGCCGGTGACTCCGTCGATCACGATGGCGGCCCTGGCGGAGATCTCGGGGAGCGCGTGGGCGCTCGGCGCGAGTGCCAAGAGGAGAGCCGTCGTGAGTAGCGGGATCTTCCAAGCCAATGTTCAGCCTCCGATGTCACGGTGTCACGAGGTCCGGGCGGACCTCGTCGGGGGGAGCGAAAGCCTGGGGCCATGTCAACAAGGTGATAGTCTGATTATAACCTCAGGCTGTACCGTTGAAATCCGCCAAATGTGAAAAACAGGTTAAGCTTCGTGAAGCGACGGATGGCCGGCCTTGATCCTAGGGGATCTCCGTGTGAAGCGACCGTGATCCCGGCCACGCTCGGCGTCCGTGTAACGAATTTTTCTGGGGTGTTGACTCCGGTCTTTACCTGGTGATAATATCAACTACGTTGTCAGCGGAAACGCAGGCGGCACGCACCTCTAGCTCAGTTGGTAGAGCAGCTGACTCTTAATCAGCGGGTCCTGGGTTCGAGCCCCAGGGGGTGCACTACGTAAGAAGCGGGTTCCGGCCGATAGCCGTGAGCCCGCTTCTCGTTTCTCCCCTCTGCGAAAAGGGATCCCGCATGCGCCACACGCTTACTTCCAGACTACTCGCCGCGCTTCTCCTCGGAAGCTTGCTCGGTTGCCAACGGACGGAACCCGAGCCGTCCACCCCGCCCTCGCCCGCCCCCTCACCAGCTCCCACGCAGGCGGCTGCCGAGCCGCTTCCGGTCTCCGAGATCATCCATGCCATGCTGGAGAGGACGAACACCCTCAAGCAAGTTAACCCGTATCAGAGGCGCAGCTTCGACCTTCAAGCCGAGTTGCTCCCCCAGGAACGACTCTCGATCACGACGTATCACGCCAATGGCTTCACCTTCTTCGACGTGGAGGTCATGGATCCGACGGATACCTTCGACTTCTGGGTGCAGAATGGGGATGACCAGGGCAAGAGCCTCTACCTGTCGTTCTTCGATGTGAACGGACACGACCAGGAGATCATCGAGACCTCCTTCCGGCGCTTCGTCTACGAAGAAGGGGCCCGTCATGGCTATTCTCATCTCTATGGGGTCTTCAAGCAGAACCCTCAGGCCTACCAGGCCCTGGACTCCGTGGCTTTCTCCATCGGCACGCGGACCTCGCGCCTGAACGATAGCTTGGACGTCGCCGCGCTCGGGGGGCTCGCCAAGCTGCTGACGCTGAAGTAGCCCGCGACAGCGACGCGCCCACCTAGAGATGAAAAGCAAGAAGCCCGCCGGGGTGTGAGACCGGCGGGCTCGGTTCAGAGAGGCCATCGGGGGCGGGTGTGTGTCGCTTCCCGATGCTTTTATCTTCTCACGCTTGGGTCGTGCCGACCGTCATGGCGCTCCCTCTCGGGACGTGATCATGCTTTCGCTCGCTTGAGTGCTACGCCGAGAGGCTTTCCTGCGGCCCCTCGTGGGTATACTGGAGGCCGGAGGTAACCATGCAATCGACTGAAACGACCCCTGAGGCCTACATCAACATCCTTCCGGAAGACCGGAAGGATGCCGTCGCCAAGCTCCGCGCCGTCATCACCGAGAACCTTCCCCCTGGTTTCGAGGAGGTCATGGCCTCCGGCATGATCGGCTACGTCGTTCCCCATTCGCTCTTCCCGGCGGGTTATCACTGCGATCCCAAGCAGCCTCTGCCTTTCTTGAACCTCGCCTCCCAGAAGAACTTCGTGGCGCTTTATCACATGGGCCTCTACGCCATGCCTGACATGCTGGACTGGTTCACGACCCAGTGGGCCGCCGTCTCCAAGCGCAAGCTCGATATGGGCAAGAGCTGCATCCGCTTCAAGAAGCCCGAGGAGATCCCCTACGCGCTCATCGGGGAGCTGGTTGCCAAGATTACCCCCGCGCAGTGGATCGCGGTCTACGAGCAGAACGTCAAACGCTAAATCCGAACAGCAAGAAGCCCGCCGGCTTGTAAAACCGGCGGGCTTGGTTCTGCGCGGTCATCGGGGGCGTCAGCGGCGTTTCTTTATCACGTGATCGAGGCTCCAGGGCCCGGACCCGTTCCCGGCGAGGAAGAGAAAGATGAGCATGTAGAGGAGCGCGAGCTCTCCGGCGTTCAGAATCGGCCAAGGTCCCTCGGGCATGTGAGCCATGAAGTAGGCGGCGAGCATCTGGAGCGCAAGGACGAGAGCCACCGGGCGCGTGAACAGCCCGAGGACGATGAGCAAGCCGCCGAAGAACTCCAGGACTCCCGCGAGGCCCATCAGCGAGAACAGCGGCACGGGACCCTCCGCCCCGAGCGCCCCGAAGAGCTTCTGGGCGCCGTGCTGCATGTAGAGCAGCCCCGCGCCGATCCTCAGGATCGCGTGCAGCGCGGGACCGATGGCCTCCAGGGGAGAGGTCCCGGCGGAAAAGGAGTCGGACTGCTTGGTCATAGCGCCCTCCTTGGGATGACCCGCGCGAACCCCATTCGCCTCACGGCAAGGCTCTTGCGGCAGGGATTCCACATGTCGTAACACCAGGGCTGCCCGAGACAAGCCTCCGTGCGAGACTACCGTCCGTGCCGCCTAGCAGAAAGCCCGCCGGGGTGTGAGGCCGGCGGGCTCGGTTCAGAGAGGCCATCGGGGGCGGGTGTGTGTCGCTTCCCGATGCTTTTATCTTCTCACGAGAGGGCCTGATGGACCGTCACGCCGCTCCCATTTCCGGAGTGATCATGCTTTCGCTCGCTTGAGCGCTCCGCGCGCGGCGTAGCGCGCCAGCAAGTCCTCGCGTTCCGCCTCCGGAAGATGCCTGGCGCCTTCGCGAAGCGTCAGCCCCGAGACCGTGTTCAGGTGCGCGCTGAGAAAGGCCGTGGTCAGCTCGGGGCGCTTGCGCCCGACGTCCCGAAGAATCCAGCCGATTGCCTTCCGGATGAAGAACTCCTTCTCGTCCAGCATGCCCGAGGCCAGGCGCGAGAAGGCCGCAAAATCCCCGCCGCCTTCTCGCAGCGCCTCCAGGTGCGAAAGCAGGGCCGAACGCCGCAGCCACATCCACTCGTCCCGGCTCCAGCGCTTTCGGATCGCCTCGCCGTCCGGGCTTCGATCGATCAAGGGGCCGGCCACCTTCACCGCGAGCCAGTCCACGTGGGCCCAGGTCTTGCACTGGCGGAGAATCTCCTCGATGAGCGGGAGATCCGAGGGCTCGAGCCGATTTCGGTATTGTTCCAGGATGGCGATCGCCAGCGACCTCAGCTCGTGTACCGGAGGCCGCCAGAGCGTCCGGGTCACCTCGACGAGCTCCCCATGCGGCAGGTCGGGGAAGGCCTTGCGAAAGCGCGTCGCGACGGAGCGCAGGAACGGCACCCCCGTCCCGATGAACTCCAGCTCGCTTTTGAGGTAGGCCTTCTCTCCCTGGGCTCGCGTGGGATCTCCCGCTTCGCGAAGCGCCGGCTCGAGGTCTTCGAGCCAGCGCGTGACGGCGTCCTGCATCTGGTTCTCCTTGTGCGATGGGGCCTGCGGCGTTTTCATCATACTCCGAACAGCAAGAAGCCCGCCGGGGTGTGAGACCGGCGGGCTCGGTTCAGAGAGGCCATCGGGGGCGGGTGTGTGTCGCTCCCGATGCTTTTATCTTCTCACGATTGGGCCGGGGCGACCGTTGCAGGGCTCCCTCTCGGGACGTGATCATGCTTTCGCTCGCTTGAGTGCTGTGCGGCCGTTCCGCCGACTAGGCGTCGAGCACGCCCACCCGGCGGCCATGCCACGTCGAGTCCCCGAGCGCTTCGAGCATCCAGCACGCGAGCGCCTCCATGCTCACGCGAAGCGGTCCCTGGGGCAAACGGTCGGCCTCAGCTTTCAATGGCTGCGAGCGATCGCCTTCCACCAGTTCGGGCGGACAGACCAGCGTCCAGGCCAGCTCCGACGCCGCCAGGTGCTTCCAGACCCGCAGATGACGCTCCGCACCCGCTCGAAACGCCTCCGGATAGCCCTCCCGCTCGCAGCGAAGACGATGCGCATCCAGTTGCAGAATGCCGGCCGACGCGACCGCCACCAGCCGCTCCACCCCGGCCTGGCGCATGCCGGCCGTCAGGTGATGAATTCCCACTTCCAGCACGTCGGCCGTCTCACCCGCACGCCGATACCCCAGCGCGCTGATGACCGCGTCGTGACCCGGAACGAGCGCCTTCACGGCCGCTTCGTCCCTCACATCGACGGCGGCGTGCGTCAGCCCCGCTCTTGGGAGGCTCAGGGCACCGGGACTGCGCGACAGCGCCGTCACGACATGCCCCTGGGCCAAGGCTTCCGTCACGAGCCGGCTTCCGAGACGGCCCGAGGCTCCGGCAATCAGCAGCCGCATGGGGCCTCAGGACGCGCCAAGACGCGCTTCCTCGGAACGGTTGGCGAGGAAGAGAAAGGAGAGAAGCGAGAGCACGCCGGCGATCGCCATCACCATGCCCAGCGGCATCGCGCTCCCGTCGTGAAGGTAGCCGATCATGGCGCTCGCGACGGCCGCCAGCGCGAACTGAAGCGACCCCATCAGGGCCGAGGCGAACCCCGCCCGCCGGCCATGGGCCTCCAGGGCCGACGCAAGCGCGTTCGGGAAGACGAAACCCAAGGAGGCCACGAAGCCGAAGATCGGCAAAAGCAGGCCCCAGACTCCCCCGAAGCCGCTCCAGGCGGCACCGGCCAAGCTCAGCCCGAAGACGGCCGGAGCGACGATCGAGCGCCGCAAGAGCTGGAGCGGGGCATGGGTCTTGAGCAACCAGCCATTGATCTGCGAGGCGAGGATGAGGCCCATGGCGTTCACGCCGAAGATCCAGCTGAACGTGGTGGCCGGCACCTGATGGAGCTCGATCAGGACGAACGGAGACCCCGAGATATACGCGAACATGCCCGCCTGGGCCATGCCGCCGGCGAGCGTGAAGCCCAGGAAGAGCCGATCTTTGAGCAGGGTCCGGAGATCGTCGAGAAGGGAGTTCGGAGGAGCCGCGCGCCGCGCGTCGGCGCTCCGCGTCTCGGGAAGGCTCAAGATGGTCGCCGTGAGGGCGATCGCCCCGAAGGCCGCGATCACCGCGAAGATCGCCCGCCACCCCGAAAAAGCCAGCAGGGCCGCCCCTGCCATGGGAGCCAGGATCGGGGCTACTCCCATCACGAGGGTCATCAGCGAGAAGACCCGCGCCGCGTCCTGCACCGGGAAGACGTCTCGGACGATCGCCCGCGAGACGACCATCGCGGCGCAGCCCCCCATGGCCTGCAGAAACCGGAAGAGCACCAGGGAATCGATGCTGGGAGCGAAGGCGCAGCCCGCCGAGGCGAGCATGAAGACCCCGATGCCCACCAGCATCGGGATCTTACGCCCGAGGCGATCCGAAAGCGGCCCGTAGATCAGCTGGCCCAAAGCCAAGCCGATGAAGTAGATCGCCAGGGTGAACTGTACCGCGCTGGCGGACGCCCCCAGGTCCTGCCCGATCGCCGGGAGGCTCGGCAGGTACATGTCGATGGAGGTCGGTCCCAGGGCGGTCAGGGCTCCCAGGAGAATGATCAGGCCCGCCGAAGACGAGCGGGCAAGGGTTTCGGCGCGAGAGGGGGAGTTCAATCGTCCTCGATTCAATGGCGTCCAGGACGTTCCCTGGACCGTGAGCGGGGTGGTGATGGACTGGCAGGGATCTTACTTGGCGCGGCGGCGCAGCAAAGCGTCGAGGCTCCAGCGGCCCGCGCCGTTGGCGGCGAAGAACGCGAAGATGAACGCGTAAAGCATCGACAGTTCGCCCTTGTTGAGGATCGGCCAGAAGTCGCGGCCTGCGTGGCCCACGACGTAAGCCGCGATCATCACCAGGCAAAGCAGGGCGCTGGCGGGGCGCGTGAAGAGTCCCAGGGCGATCAGGATGCCTGCAAAGAACTCCACCACCCCGGCGAAGCCGTATTGGCTGAAGAGCGGGACGGCGTCCTTGCCGAGCACGCCGAAGAGCTTCTGAGCACCGTGCGGGATCATCAGGAGGGCGGCGGCGATCCGGAGCAGATCGAAGGTCACGGGGCCGAGGGCGGCCAACGCGGGAAAGCGCGCTTCCTGGTTCTGGTAGGGGATCGAGGATTCGGGAGCTGACGACATCTGTCCTCCTGAGGGCTAGGCTTCAAGATGGCGTAATACGGTCACTTGGGCCATGTGGGGATACCGCAAACCATGGTAACAAGTCGCTCTGGTACCGGCAACCCTGCCTTTCTGGCTTGGTCGCGCGATTTCAGCGGGTCAAGGCTGGCTCGGCGGCGTTCGGCGAGACGAGCGTGAAGCGGTTGCGGCCCGACTGCTTCGAGGCGTACATCGCCTGATCCGCCTGCGCGATCAAGCTCTCGGCATCCTGCCCATGCTCGGGGAAGAGGCTGATGCCGATGCTCGGAGTCACCGTGAGCGGCTTTCCGTCGATCATGGTGGTGACGGGAAGCACCTGCAGGATCTTCGATGCGACCTGAATGGCCCCGTTCGGCCCGTCGATGACCGGCAGCAGGACGGTGAACTCGTCTCCGCCGATCCGGGCGACGGTGTCCGTGGCGCGAACGCAGGAGCGCAGGCGGCGGGCGACCTCCTGGAGCACGGCATCGCCGGCGCCGTGCCCCAGGGCATCGTTCACGTCCTTGAAGTGATCCAGGTCCAGGAACATCAGGGCCATGGGGGTCTTCTCCCGGCGGGCCTTCACCAACGCCTGGTCCAGCCGCTCGGCAAAGCGCATGCGGTTCGGAAGACCGGTCAAAGCGTCATGGAACGCCTGGTGCGTGATCGTTTCTTCTTGCTGCTTGCGGGCGGTGATCTCCTCGATCAAGGCGACCAGGAACTGAAGCGTTCCGTCCTCGGCGCGGACTCCGGTCACGGCCAGGTTGCCCCAGACGAGCCGACCGTCCTTGCTGATGTAGCGCTTCTCCATGTGGTACGCGTCGCGTTCCCCGTTGAGAAGCTCCCGACGGAGGCGCTGGTTTTCGGCCTGATCGTCGGCCGCGCTGAAGAGGGACCAGTGCGAGCCCTGAAGCTCCTCCTCGGAGTAGCCGATCATGCGCTGGAAGGCCGGGTTGGTATGGACGATCAACCCGTCCGGCGTCGTCTGGACGATGCCGAAGGCCGCGTGGTCGTGGACGGCGCGGAATCGCCGTTCGCTTCCGCGCAGGGCCTGGGTCATCCGCAGCGCGAGCGCCTTGGCGTGAACCTGGGTGGACACCACGCTCCAGGTGATGGCGAAGAGCAGGACGCTGATGATCAGGCCTCCGATCAGGATTCCGGCTTGCAGCCGGGACTCTTCCGGGGCCTCGAATCCCTGGCGGCTCTCCACCCGGAGCAGCCAGGTCTTGTTGTTGAACGTGAAGGGAACTTTCTGGCTGAAACGGGGAGGCTCGCTCTCGGCGGTCACCGCGGGCATGTCCGAGGCGTAGAGCCGCGCCTCGGGGTCGAACTCTTCCCCGTCGAAGATCTCTAGCCGCACGTCGGGGAACTGGTTGCCCATGATGCCTTGCATGAGGTCGTTCATCCGGAAGGGCGCGAAGACGAAGCCCCTCAGCGCCTCGCGTCGCTGTGCGATCGTGGCCTTGGGCAGGTCGGGCCGGTAGACCGGGACGTAGAGGAGCGTGCCCGCCTGACGGTCGTAGGAGGTCTCCTGCACGAGCGTGACCTTGCCGGTGAGGGCCGGCATGCCCGTGTCGCGCGCCCGTTCCATTGCCGGCGCTCGACGTTCCCGACCGCATCGAAGAGGCCGACACCGCCGTTCAGGATGCCTTCGTAGCTGCGCATGCGCGAGTGGATCGCGCTCTGGACCTGTTCGGTCCTCAAGTCGAAGCGTTGCTTGGCCGTCAGTTCCGCACGCTCGTTTGAGAGCTGCCAGGCGAAGAGCGTGCAGTAGAGGGCGATCGCCAGCACGCACCATGCGGGAAGCAGGGCGGCAAAACGCGTACGCAGAGAAGGTGGAAGGTGATGCGACTCCGACATGGCGAACTCCCGAGGCAGTGGAGGTGGAACCCTAGCTTGCCTTGGAGTATACGAGGGTCGCGCGACGGAGGCGTGAGTAGTTACTCTTCACCCGGGATCGGGAGCGTGAACCAGAAGGTGCTGCCCGCGCCAAGAACGCTGCGCACGCCGATTTGACCGCCATGCGCCTCCACGAAGGCCTTGCTGATCGTCAGCCCGAGGCCCGTGCCGCCGGCACGGCGGGTCGAGCTCATGTCGACCTGGGAGAACGGCCGGAATAGCTTCGAAATCGACTCCTCGGCGATGCCAGGCCCCGTGTCGCTCACCTCGGTGAGGACATGGTCGCCATCCTGACGCACCCGCACCGTGATCCGGCCTCCCTGGGGAGTGAACTTGATGGCATTGTCCACCAGGTTGGTCAAGACCTGGGTCAAGCGCCGCTCATCCACCATCAGAGGCGGGACGGGGGCCAGATCCGGAACCAGGGCGATCTCCTTCTGGTCGCTGAGGGGGCGCATGGGGGCGAGCGCCTCTTCGACGATGGCTCCGTAATCGCCGAGATCGGGCTCGATCTGGAGTTTGCCTGCCTGGATGCGGCTCATGTCGAGGAGGTTGTTGACCAGCTCGAGCATGCGGTCGGCTCCGCCCATGATCTTTTGGATGTACGAGTGCTGAACCTCGTTGAGGGAGCCGGCGACCTCGTCGTCGAGGATGCTCGCGAAGCCCGTGATGAAGTTGAGAGGAGTGCGCAGCTCGTGGCTGATCACCGAGAGGAACTCGTCCTTGTAGCGGTCGGCCGTTCGCAGGGCCTCGTTGGCCTCTTCCAGCTCGGCGGTCCGCTGGGCGATCGCCGCCTCGGCTTGCTTGCGCTCCGTGATGTCCCGGATGACCGCCAAGACCGCCGGGTGCTCGTTGGTTTCGAGCGGGCTGAGGCTGACCTCGATGGGGAATTCCGTGCCATCCTTGCGCTGGGCGGCAAGCTCCAGCCCGGAGCCCATGGGGCGCATGCGTGGGGCCATGAAGAACGCACCCAGGTAACTCCCATGCCCCGCGCGGAAGCGCTCGGGCATCAGGACCTCGACGGGCTGATCGAGCAGCTCCTCTTGCCGGTAACCGAAGACCGCTTCGGTCTGGGGGTTGGCCAGCGTGATCCGCCCCTCGGAATCGACAAGGATGGTGGGATCGGGGGAAGCCTCGAGGATGCCTCGGAACTGCCGCTCGGCTTTCTTGAGGGTCTCGAAGGACTTGAGGGAGACGACCTCTTCCATCCGTTGCCGGTACGAGCTCAGGAGCACGATCAAGAGCATGATCAGGGTCCCCATGCCGATCGCCGCCGCTCCGACGTTTCCGACGTTCAGCACCGGAGCCGTGGTGGAGGTGGGCTCCAGCGAGAAGCGGGCCGCCGCCATGCCGACGTAGTGCATGCCGGAGATGGCCAGTCCGACCAGGGCGGCGCTGCCGATCCGCAGGGCCGCCCAGCCCATCGAGCCGGGGATGCGTAGGCGTGAGGCCATCCAGAGTGCGGCGATCGACCCGCCGACCGCGATCACCAGGGAGGCCGCGACGAGCCAGGGATCGTAGGAGAGCACCGTGGGCATCCGCATGGCGGCCATCCCCACGTAATGCATCGACGCGATGCCGAAGCCCATCAACAGGCCGCCCGCGAGGAGGTTCCGTAGCCGGATGATCGGTCGGCTCGCCACCCAGAGCGCCCACCAGGAAGCCGCGATCGCGACGAGCATCGAGGCGGCGGTCAAGGCCACGTCATACGTCATCATGGTGGTGCCGACTTGGAAGGCCAGCATCCCGGTGAAATGCATCGACCAGATGCCCAAGCCCAGGGCGAAGGCGCCGCCGGCAAGCCAGAGTTTCTGGGCGAGGCCTTGGGATAGCGAGACACGGCCCGTCATGTCGAGGGCCGTATAACCTGCTCCGATGGCAATCACCACCGAAAGCACGACCAGAATCGGGTCGTAGCTGCCGACCGCAGCCGAGTGACCAGCGGGAGTCATGAGGCCGTCCGATTTCTAGCACCCGTGTCAGGCGTATCCGGGCCTCATTATCTCATGATTTGCTGGTGGCGCGACCTGCCTCAAGAGAGCTGACATGGCGCCAGAAGGGGCCGTGCCTCAGAGCCAGCGGCGGGACTTGAAAAACATCAGCATGGCCAGGGCCGTCATGAGCATCAGGACGAGGATGGCCTCGAAGGCATAGGCCCACCCCTCGAACGGCAGTCGGACGTTCATCCCGTAGAGGCCGGAGACCAGGGTCAGCGGCAGGATGATGACCGAGATGACCGTGAGGGCCCGGATCACCTCGTTGGTGCGGTGCGAGATGAGCGAGTCATGCGTGTCGTTGAGGG
>Ga0180215_1000310_pt1 | contig 65659 bp, 45 predicted proteins | sample eDN3rd37CBELigBY_FD_128871 | JGI IMG/M metagenome (GOLD analysis project Ga0180215, IMG submission 128871) | Enriched backyard soil microbial communities from Emeryville, California, USA - eDNA 3rd pass 37_C BE-Lig BY (version 2) (version 2) | ecosystem: Environmental > Terrestrial > Soil >... | reverse complement strand
GCTGGTGTAGACCACGGAGACTCCCCTCTCCTTTCCCTTCCCAGAGGCCCTGTCGCCCGCTCCTGGTGACAGGGTCTCGGTCTGTCTGGCCGGTCGGGTTGGCACCCAACCTGTATCATCGTCGGCGGGAGTTCCGTGACGACAGAGGCAGGGAAGATGAGCGAGCAAGACAAGGTCATCCAACTGACGCGACGGCTGGTCGCTGCCCGGAGCGACGCGACGGTTGGCGAGGAAGAAGCCATCAAGGTAGCACGGGAGGCGATGGTCGAACTCGGCTACCAGGATGTGACGGTCGATGCCCTCGGCAACCTCACCGGCAGCATCCCCGGTAGTGCGGGAACCGGCTGTGTCGTCTTCGACGGGCACGTCGATACCGTTGGCGTCGGCGATGCGACTGCCTGGGCCAGCGATCCCTACACGCTGACCGAACGCGGCTCGCGCCTGTATGGCCGTGGCGTCTCGGACATGAAGGGTTCGATCGCGGCGATGATCTACGGCATCGCCCGGATAAAGGACGATCCGATCGCCTGCGATGTCGTCGTCTCCGTCTCGGTCGCTGAGGAACTGGTCGAAGGCTACGCGCTCGGTCATGTGCTCGACCGCTACCAGCCGAAGGCCGTTGTGATTGGCGAATCGACCAGCATGGCGCTGGCGCGCGCCCAGCGTGGCCGGGCTGAGGTGCTGGTCGAGACGTTCGGCGTCCCGGCCCATTCCTCGACCCCGCAACTTGGCCGCAACGCGATCAAGCCGATGGCGGCGCTTGTGAACCTGCTCTCGAACCTGCCGATGCCCTCCGACGACCTGCTTGGCCCCGCCATCCTCGAAGTGACCGACATCATCTCCCACCCCTATCCGGCCCTCTCGGTCATCCCCGAGCATTGCCAGGCAACGTTCGACCGGCGCATGCTGGTCGGCGAGTCTGACGAGGATGTGCTGGCGGAGGTCCAGGCAATTCTCGATGCGTACATGCGGGACGATCCATCGCTGCAGGCTCGGGCGACGATTGCCGTCGATCGCTTCACGACCTGGAATGGGTTTTCCGTCGAAGCGCCAAACTGCGCACCAGCTTGGCGAATGGCCGACGACGCCCCAATCGTCCAGGCCGGTATTGAGGCGCTGACACACGCCGGGATGTTGCCAATCCTCTCGCACTACTCGTTCTGCACCAATGGCAGCGAGTCCGCAGGCCGGCGGGACATTCCAACGATCGGCTTTGGCCCCGGCGACGAAGCCGAAGCCCACCGGATCGACGAATCACTGGAAATCTCACACCTGTTCGCGGCTATCACAGGGTATGAGATGCTGGCGCGGGAGTTGGCGCGATTATGAGTCGGGACGTAGGACGTGGGACGCGGGACGCGGAGGATTCGAGAGGCGATGCGGAGCCGAGTCGCGCCCCGACGACCGATCCTCAGGACGAACTCTTTGACGTGCTCGATGCAGAGGGCCAGCCAACCGGCGTCGTAAAGCCGCGTGGCGAGGTGCATCGGGATGGAGACTGGCATGCAGCGTTGCACATCTGGGTTGGTGGAGTTGGTGAGGATGGGCCGTTCGCGCTGTTTCAGCGGCGGTCGCTGACGAAGGACACCTGGGCGGGGTACCTCGACACGACGGTCGGCGGGCACCTGCGCTCGGGGGAGACGCTGGATGAGACGGTCCGAGAGGCAAACGAAGAGATAGGGCTCGATGTCAGTCTCGCCGACCTGACCTTCGTTGGCCGGCACTTCATCGCCGCCAGTGACGGGACGGTAGCCGAGCGCGAGTTGCACCTCGTCCACGTCGCGCGCAGTGACCGGCCGCTTCCTGAGTACCGTCTGCATCCTGAGGAGGTCGCCTCACTCGTCGCGATCCCGATCGACGACGCAATTGCGATCTGTGCCGGGACGCTCGATCGGGTCAGTGGCACCGAATGCACCCGCGATGGCGACATATCCGAGGTAATCCTGTCCGCTGACGATTTCGTCGGCCTCGCGCTCGATTCGACGTACCCGCGTCTGGCTCTCACGGCATTGCGAGAACTACTCGCTGGCCGACAACCGGAACCATTCGAACTTCGCTCGTATCACCTCGGCGAATAAGACGCAGTCCCCCCTGTCGTCCACCGCCCAGAGGGCACCCGGCAGCGAAGGACCTCTCCAGCGCAGGGAACAGGGAACAGGTGACAGGGAACAGGAGTTGTCCCACGGAGGTTCTCGCTCCTGTTCCTCTTCCCAAACCCCTGTTCCCTGGGCCGGAGAGGTCCTTCGCTGCCGGGTGCCCTCTGGGCGGTGGACGACAGGCGGGCGTTCGATGCGCGTTAAGCCGGTTCGATGACCGCCAGTGCACCGCCAGTCTGGACGGTCTTGCCGGCTTCGACGTGGAGTTCGGTGACGGTGCCTGACTGGTGGGCGACCATCTCGTTCTCCATCTTCATCGCCTCGACGACGCAGATGAGTTGACCGGCTTCGACGGTGTCGCCGACGGATACGGCGACCGAGAGGACGGTGCCCTGGATTGGGCTGGTCAGCGTGTTGCCGGTCGGCGCGACGGCGGTTGAGGCGCGGCGGCCTTCGCGGCGTGGTGCGTTGCGGGAAGCCTTGCGACCGACAGCACCGATGCCCTCGGGCAGTTTGACGCGGTACGGGCGGCCATCGACCTCGATGACGACGACGCCATCTTCAGGTTCGGCTGCCGGTGGCGGTGTGAACGGTGGGACGAGTGTGGCCAACCCGGTTCGCTCCAGATAGCGGGTGTCGTAGTCGCCAGCGGCGAACTCGGGGTGACGGACGAGGGTGCGGAAGAGCGGAATCGTCGTCGCGACGCCTTCGACCTGGAAGTCGGCCAGCGCCCGGTCGAGCCGCGAGAGCGCTTCCTGCCGGTCACGCCCCCAGACGATCAGTTTGGCAACCAGCGAGTCGAAGCGTGGGTCGATCGCGCCACCCTCGACGAAGCCGGAGTCGACACGGACACCGAATCCGGCTGGCGGGACGTAGCGCAGGAGCGGCCCCGGCGTTGGCTTGAAGTCGCTGGCTGGGTCCTCGGCGTTGACGCGGCACTCGATCGCGTGGCCCCACGGCTGCGGCGCGGCGTCGAACGAGAGCGGCTCACCGGCGGCAACCCGTAGTTGCTCGCGGACGAGGTCGATGCCGGTCACCATCTCCGTCACCGGATGCTCGACCTGGATGCGGGTGTTCATCTCAAGGAAGTAGAATTGGCCATCCTGGACGAGGAACTCCAGCGTCCCGGCGCCGACATAGTCGACCGAGCGTGCCAGTGCTTCAGCGGTCGCGTTCATCGCGGCGCGCATCTCGGCGTCGATCGCTGGTGATGGGCTCTCCTCGACCAGCTTTTGATGCCGCCGTTGGATCGAGCAGTCGCGCTCGCCGAGGCCGACGACGTTGCCGTGGGTATCGGCCATGATCTGAATCTCGATGTGGCGCGGGTGGTCGAAGTACTTCTCGGCATAGACGGTCGGGTTGTTGAAGTAGCGCTGGGCCTCGCCGCTGGCGCCGTTGACTGCGTCAGCGACCTCCTCGGCAGACCAGGCGACCCGGAACCCACGCCCGCCGCCACCGGCCGATGCCTTGATTGCGATCGGGTAGCCGACCTGCTCGCCGAAGGCACGCGCGCCATCGGCGTCGATCACACCATCGGTCCCCGGCACGACCGGAACACCGGCCTTTATGGCCGCCTCACGCGCCTGAACCTTGTCGCCCATCGTCGCGATCGCTGCGGCTGGCGGGCCGACGAAGATGATCCCGGCCTGCTGGCAGGCTTTGACGAAACCAGCGTTCTCGGCCAGGAAACCGTACCCGGGGTGGATGGCATCGGCGCTCGTCTCGGTCGCGGCTCGCAGGACGGCCTGGATGTCGAGGTAGGGCAGCGGGTGCTCGGAGACGAGCGTCACGACCTCGTCGGCGTAGCGCGTGTGGAGCGGGTCGCCCTCGCCTTCGGAGACGACAGCAACGCTGGCGATGCCTTCCTCGCGGCAGGCCCGCATGACCCGGATCGCAATCTCGCCGCGATTGGCGACGAGGACTTTACGTAGTGGCATTGTCCGTTACCCAGCCCTCTTTCGTAGGGACAGGTCTTAGACCTGTCCCTACGAGATATCACGTTCGCCATCCTCGCTCCCGTTCGCCTTCGCGCCAGGCGTGCTTGCCGCGTCCGTTCCATGATGGTGCGACCTGACCTGAACTCGCCCACGGGCGTTCGTTTTCTGGCTCGTCGTCGGTCTCCTGCATCGCCGCGATGATGGCGGTAATGGCGGCGACGACGGCTGGTGGCAACTCGTCGTGGTGGCTCACAGGGGGATGTTCCCGTGCTTGCGCTTCGGGCGCTCGACGCGTTTGTTCTCCAGCCTCGCCAGCCCGCGAATCAGCCACTTGCGTGTCTCGCGTGGGTGGATGACGGCTTCGATGTAGCCGCGACCGGCTGCCTGGTAGGGGCTGGCGAACTGGTCCTTGTAGTCGGCGACCAGTTCCTTTTCCTTCGCGACAGGGTCCGGCGCGGCGGCGATGTCCCGACGGGCGATCAGCCGAACAGCGGCCTCCGGACCCATCACGGCGATCTCGCCAGTCGGCCACGACACCGAGAGGTCGGAGCGGATCGACTGCGAGTTCATGACGACGTATGCGCCGCCGTAGGCCTTGCGGGTGATGACGGTCAGTTTCGGGACGGTCGCCTCGCAGTAGGCATACAGGAGTTTCGAGCCGTGGCGGATGATGCCGCCATGCTCCTGGTTGACCCCCGGCAGGAAGCCGGGGACGTCGACGAAGGTGATGAGCGGGATGTTGAACGCATCGCAGAAGCGGACGAAGCGGGCAGCCTTGTTGGAGGCATCGATGTCGAGCGTCCCGGCCAGGAACTTCGGCTGGTTGGCGACGATGCCGACCGGCCTACCGTCCATCCGGGCGAATCCGATGATAATGTTGCGCGCCCAGAGCGCCTGGACCTCCAGGAACTCGCCGTCGTCGACGATGTGGTGGATGACATCGAGCATGTCGTAGGCGCGGGTCGACTCCTCGGGGACGAGCGTGTCCAGTTCGACGTCCTCGCGCTCTGGGTCGTCTTCGGCATCGACGACCGGCAGCGGGTCGAGGTTGTTGGATGGCAGGAAACTGAGGATGGCGCGAACGAGTTCGAAGGTGTCCTGCTCATCCTGTCCGACGAAGTGGGCGACACCCGAGACGCTGTTGTGCGTCATCGCGCCGCCGAGCGCTTCGTGGGTGATCTCCTCGCCGGTGACGGTCTTGACGACATCGGGGCCGGTGATGAACATCTGCGAGATGTCCTGGACCATGAAGGTGAAGTCGGTCATGGCCGGGGAGTAGACGGCCCCACCAGCGCACGGCCCGGCGATGATCGAGAGTTGCGGGATGACGCCGCTGGCCTGGACGTTGCGCCAGAAGACCTCGCCATACCCGGCCAGTCCCTCGACGCCCTCCTGGATGCGCGCTCCGGCTGAGTCGTTGATGCCGATGATCGGGCAGCCAATGCTCATCGCCTCGTCCATGATGCGCATCATCTTTTCGGCGAATGCCTCGCCAAGTGAGCCGCCCCAGACGGTGAAGTCCATCGAGAAGACAGCGACGTCGCGGCCATCGATCTTGCCGAAGCCGGTCACGACACCGTCGCCGTAGGGCTTACGCTTCTCCATCCCGAAGTAGTTGGAGCGGTGCTGGACGAGCGCGCCGTATTCGACGAACGTGCCGGGATCGAGCAATGCCTCGATCCGCGCCCGCGCCGAGAGTTTGCCGCGCGCTTCCTGCTTCTCGGCGGCTTCCTCGGCTTCGAGATGGAGCGCTTCCATCCGGCGTTCGAACTGATGGATGCGTGTTTCGTCGAGTGTTGGTTCCTGTATGTCGGTTGTATCTGGCAAGCCTAACCCCACCCCCCAGCCCCCTCCCCTACAGGGAGGGGGAGCTTGACTCGTGCGATCTAAAGCCCCCTCTCCGCGTCGGAGAGAGGGTTGGGGGGTGAGGTTAACCCCTACCTCCCCGGTCGATGCTCCCCCCATACCCCACGGAGCGTGTCACAGATCTGGCCGAGGGTTGCTCCGGCCAGCAGGGCTTCGCGCATTGGTGGCAGCAGGTTGTCGGTGCCTTCGGCTGCGGCGCGGACGGCGCTCAGTGCGTTGTCGACGGCGGGACCGGCGTGTTGCTGCTTGTAGGCCCGCGTGCGCTCGATCTGGGCGCGGACTCGGTCTCGGTCGATGTGGTGGAGCGGGACCGTGGTTTCCTGCTCGTCGCGCTGGAAGTTGACGCCGACGATCTTCCGCGTTCCCGACTCGACCTCTTCTTCCCAGATGTAGGCGCTGTCGGCGATCGCGTCCTGAACGAAATTGTTCTCGATCGCAGCGACGGCCCCGCCCTGCTCCTCGACCTCGGCCATCAGTTCCAGCGCCAGCCGTTCGATCTCGTCGGTCAGCGACTCAATGGCGTAGGAGCCAGCCAGCGGGTCGGCTGTGTCGGCAACGCCTGATTCGTGGGCCAGCACCTGCTGGGTGCGCAATGCCAGCGTTGCGGCCTCGGCGGTTGGCAGCGAGAGGGCTTCGTCGTAGCCGTTAGTGTGCAGCGACTGGGTGCCACCCATGACGGCGGCCAGCGCCTGAACGGCCACCCGGACGACGTTGGTGAGTGGCTGCTGGGCCGTCAGCGTTGAGCCGCCGGTCTGGGTGTGGAAACGCAGCATCAGCGACTTGGGGTCCTGGGCGTTGAATCGCTCGCGCATGATCCTGGCCCACATCCGCCGCGCTGCCCGGAACTTGGCAACTTCTTCGAGGAAGTTGTTGTGCGCGTTAAAGAAGAAGGAGAGCCGTGGCGCGAAGGTATCGACATCCAGCCCGGCCGCGATCGCGGCTTCGACATAGGCAACGCCGTTGGCGAGAGTGAAGGCGACTTCCTGAACCGCCGACGACCCGGCCTCGCGGATGTGGTAGCCGGAAATCGAGATCGTGTTCCAGCTTGGCAGTGACTCGGCGCAGTAGCGGAAGGTGTCGGTCACCAGTCGCATGGATGGGCGCGGCGGGAAGATGTAGGTGCCACGGGCGGCGTATTCCTTGAGGATGTCGTTCTGGATCGTGCCGCCGAGTTTGGCGAGGTTGGCGCCCTGCTCTTCTCCAACGATCTGGTACATCAGCATCAGGATCGATGCTGGCGCGTTGATCGTCATCGAGGTTGTGACGTCGTCGAGGGTGATGCCGTCCAGCAGGCGGCGCATGTCGTCCAGCGTCGAGATCGAAACGCCGACGATGCCGACTTCGGCTTCGGCGCGTGGGTCGTCGGCATCCAGCCCGAGTTGGGTCGGCAGGTCGAAGGCGCAGGAGAGGCCGGTCTGACCGCGCTGGAGCAGCAGCTTGAAGCGCTGGTTGGTCTCCTCGGCCGACGAGAACCCGGCGTACTGGCGCATTGTCCAGAGCCGGCCACGGTACATATCGCGGTAGACGCCACGTGTGTATGGATACTGGCCGGGATCCGGCTCCGGCTCACGGTCCTCAGCCCGGTAGACCGGTGCGATCTCAATTCCTGAGGTCGTCGTCCGTGTGTCCATCCCCGTACCGCTCGTGCGCCCGCTCATCGCGCATTTCTCCCCCACTCCGCACCGTTACCCTATGCAGGGTACCACGCACGATAGCGCCCTCGGCAAGCGGTCGCGCCCTGCGCGATGGTGTGGCTATTCACTCCCGATTACCCGAGCAGCCAGCGCCCCGGCGACGATCCCGACACCGAAGGCCATTGCCGTCGATGTGGTCACCGATAGCGGCCTCGACTTGAGCGTCAGCGGCGCGATGAGCGGGCGAATCTGGTAGCCGAACCAGGCGGCGACCGTGCTGCCGGGTGTCGCCAGTTCCATGTCGATCAGCGATTGTGGTGAGCCTCGCCGCAGGCCACGCCAGCCGTCGGTCATCGCCGCGCCGATGTGCGGGGTACGCTCGACGCCGCCTCTGACGATGCCGTGCCAGCCCTGCGCGCGGAGTGCTTCCAGCGCGAGGTGGAGCGAGGGCGCGTTGTTCCAGTGGTTGTAGAAGGCGACGCGGCCATCGATGTCGATGATGTAGCTCGGATCGGATAGTCCGCCGTAGGCCTGGTGGACGCTACCAGCCAGGTCATCGACGAGGACTGGCCAGGTGATCTGTTCGATCTGCTGGTATGCCGCAGCATCGCGGGCCTTCTGCTCGAAGGTCCGGTATGGCTCGACACCGGGGCCAGGGTGTGCCTGCCGGACGATGATGTCGATGAACTGGACCTCATCGCCCCAGTCGCTGTGGAGTTGCTTCATTGGCTCGACCGAGCCAATCGTGATCGGTCAGGTGAACGAGCCGAAATGGAGCAGGACCGGTCGTCCGCGCAGATCGCTGAGACGAAGTGATCCGCCACCCGCCATCGGCAACTCGAAGTCGGGCGCCATCTCGCCGGGCATCACGCCCTGGTTGACGATCCCACGGCGGGCATCGAGCAGCAGGTGCTTTGCGCGGAAGTGTTCGAAGTTGTAGTCGTCAATCGGCTCGACAATCGGGTGTTGTGCGATGTGTTCGGTGATCTCTGGTGAAAGCATGTGTGCGACCTCCCTGGCCAGGGAGGTCGCACGGGGTATGCCAGATTCCGTTGTCAGGCTAGTTCGCGTCCAGCAATTCCAGGACCTGTTCGAACCAGGTAACTCCCTCGACCGTATCAGGGTCGATATGGATGATAGCGAGGTCGATTCCGGCTTGGGCATAGGCACGTAGCCGCTCGGCGATCTGCTCCGGTTGGCCGGTCAGCACCTGCCCTGCCGCTGCCTCTTCGGCCCGGTTGATGCCGTAGGCGGTCGATGGCGGGTGCTGTCGTGGGAGTGGCAGATCGATCGAGAGCAGGATCGACTTGCCCAGAGTCGCTGGATCGCGATCGTTGGCGACGAGGGCCTCTGTCAGCGGTGCCAGCGCCGTTTCGACCTCGTCCGGCGCGACCGGGAGGAATGTGTTCCAGATGTCAGCGTAGCGGGCGACCAGTTGCAGCATCCGTGGGCCGAGCATGCTGCCGATCAGGATCGGTGGGCCGTTCTCACGCGGGCCGCGTGGACGAAGTTCCCCGTTGCGCACCTGATAGTAGGTACCATCGAAGTCGATGTGTCCCTCGCGGAGCAGGCCGGTGATGATCTCCAGCGCCTCTTCAAAGCGGGCGACGCGGTGGTCCTCGGCGAAGCCGAACATCCGCACGTCGCCGCCACCATCGCCGGCGCCGAGCGAGAGGATCAGGCGTCCGCCACTGATCTCATCGACGGTGGCCGCCATCTTGGCGAGCAGGGCCGGGTTACGGAACAGATTGTTGGTAACGATCTGCCCCAGTTCGATCCGACTGGTGACGGCTGCCAGCGCCGCCATCAGCGACCACGCCTCCCACCCGCCGTGTGACTGCTCGATCGTGAAGCCGCTGAACTCGTCGCCACCGGGCAGGAGTAGCCGGTCAACGACCCAGAGCGAGTCGAAACCGACCTCCTCGGCCCGTTCGGCCATCGCCCGCAGGTCGCTCCACGGGGCGGCGTCAGGGCCACGGCGCAGTTCCGTCTCGGGAAGTGCGAGGCCGACCTTCATCGGTCGAGTTGGGTGCAGCGTTGCGGATTCGACGCGTCGTTGCGTCGCGACGGTATGCATGGGAAGTCCCTTCTCTGTCTGTCGAGAGGTAGCCACAACCGGCCGAACGGCATCGGCGTGCCGCCGGTTGTGACGTGAACTCGTCTGATCGTGGGTGGCTAGAAGCCGCGCAGGCCGGTTGGGGTGACCTGAATTGCGACCGAGTAGTCGCGTGTGAACTGCTCGGTCGAGATGCTGCCCGGATTGTCGAGATTCTCCCGGTACTTCTCGACCAGCGCCGGGAAGAGATCCGCCGCCGTCCCGGGAATGATCCGTGCCTCCCCGGCGATCACGACGACATCGTTGCCGTAGTAGTCGCTGTTGAGACTGAGTGCGACCTTTGGCCGCTCCGTGATGTTGCGGGTCTTGACCGTGTTCGGCTGGCTGAAGATGACAATCGACTCGCCATCCCAGTGGAACCAGAGCGGGCTTGGTTCAGGCCGGCCATCGGCCCGAACGGTCGTCAGCCAGATGATGCGCTCGTCGCGCAGTCGCCGGGCGACGCGTTCCCCGAACTCGGTCGAGAGGTCAATCTTCAAGCTACCCTCCACACTTCAACCAGCGGCTTTGTTGCCTGGATCGAGTCTAGGCTGCTTCGCTCACTGTTGTAAAGTAGGCACAGAAAAGTGCTCTAGGTACCCAAAGGTAACCTGCTCTCCAGAAAACGAGGTGCGGACGGATGAGTGCAACCAGAACGCTGGATCGGGTGCGAATCTCACGCGGTGGTAGTGGAGCGGGCGACGCCAGCCCGCGGCAGGCGCTGGCACTGATTGCCGATAAGTGGGCGGTGCTGGTCATCACGGCGCTGGCCGACAGCAGTCGCCGCTACAACGAACTCCGCCGCGAACTCGACGGAATCTCGCAGAAGATGCTGACACAGACGCTGCGTGATCTGGAATGTAACGGACTGGTGGCCCGGACCGTTCACCCGGATACCCCGCCTCGCGTCGAATACAGCCTGACCCCGCTAGGGCTGACGCTGGTCGAGGCGCTGACAGTCCTGCGCGACTGGGCCAATGACCACTACCACGAGGTCGAGGCCGCTCGCCGTCGGTACTGTGGAGACGACGCCTGCGAGTAGTTACACGGAGGACTCGTCGGTGTCGCCGCCGACCAGTTCGGCGAGGACCGGCTTGACGACGTCCCAGCCAAAGCCACGGCGGGCAAGGAAGGCCGAGAGGCGGCGACGCTGGGTTTCTTCATCGTAGGACGAGAGCGAGCGCATCCGCTTGCTGGCGACCTCCAGCGCGGCGGCATATTCGTCGATCTCCGTCTCGTCCAGCACACGCTCGACCACCTCTCGGTCGACACCTTTGGCGCGCAACTCTGACTGGAGTGCGCGCTTGCCGCGTGGGGCGTGTTCGGAGCGGTTCTCGACCCAGAACTCGGCGAAGGCCGTGTCGTCCAGATAGCGCCAGCCGCGCATCTTCTCGATGGCGTAGTCGATCGCGGCCGGTGCGTAGGCCTTCTGTCGCAGGCGGTCGCGTACCTCCCGCTCGGAACGTGGACGGTAGGAGACGAAGGTGAGCGCGGCCGCCGTCGCCTTCTCCCCTTCGGCAATCCCGGCCAGTTCGCGGACCTGCTCCAGCGTCAGTTCGACGCCGCGCTTCAACCCACGGGTCGCGACGATGATGTCGGGTAGCGCGAACACGAACTGACCGTCGATGAAGATGCTGATCCGCTCGGGGTCACGCTGGGTTGGCGTGACCTTCGTGACCGTCCCGGCTCGGAGCGGTTGCGGCTCGCGGGGTGTCCCTGGCTGGCGGCCTGCGGCGCGTCGTGACTGGCGAGGTTTGCGGGAATCCATGGTTGGTACCACCATCACGCCGGGTGACGATTCAGTCTGTGACGGCATCGCAGGTTGCACCTGCGCTTGCTGCCGTTGTGGTGAGTATATGCATGTTGGTCGCGCCGTCCCATCGTCAGTAGCAGGGTCAGCGGTGGCCACGACTCCTGGCGTGAAACCAGCACGGCGCGGTACCTGAACAACGAGCCTTCAAGTGAACGTCCATTCAACATGGATGGCGAATTCGCAGCCATCGCCATAGCACTAACCACGGCACGACTCTCTATTCGCAATCTTGCATTTACAAGTTTGCGCAGATTGCCAGTAGTTGGTGCCATTCGGGGCGTTCGACTGTAGATGATTCGCAACATGCATATAGTTGCTGTCACGCGCACCATCCCGATGCAATGGGGCGAGTGACTGGCGGTCACGAGGGCGATTGTTTCCTTTTGCAGAAAATGCTCCTCAATCGGTGTTGCGTGTTGCTACATCCTGTCGTACTATGAACCAAATCGTGAAATATCCTCTTCCTGTGGCTGTAACACGATCCACAACCGGGTAGCTACTACGCACCTGAGAGTCTGGTGTGTCCGTCGTACGGATACGCCGGGGCGGTTGTGTCGTGTGCAACGGACGCTGGTTTGGCGTGCGTTGCTCGGTTGACGGTGGTGTCTCAACCGGGATGGCCGGGGTAGCGGAGTCCACGCGATCTGACGCTGGCGAGCCTTTTCGCACGAAGGCGAGTCGATGACCTGCGATTCGTCGCAGGTTTGTGTGCGTCTGGTCGCTCGCCGGAGGAAACTGTGCTGACATTTTCTCGCGCTGGTCGCACGAGCTTTTTCATCGAGGATCCGATCCAATCTGGGAACTTCGGCGGGCTGGGCTTTCTACTGCCAGACGGTACGCAACACATCCCCAAACAAATGACGCTCCAGGAAGCATGGCACTGGCAGAACAGCACGCTCGGTTCTGGCTGGTTCATCTTCACCCCGCCAGGTACATCATTCCCGGACCCCATCCGCGAAACGCTACTCATCGATCAATTCGTCTCCGCGTTGCGGACCAGACTCCCGCGAGGGTCGTCCAGCCCGGTTTCCGGCTTCGCATGGTTGACCGGCGATCCCAGGGTTCCGTCGAGTATTTCTCTCATGCGTCTCGATGTCGTCGGGACGAACAATTCACGTACCAATGCCAAGACGATTGGCTCAAACCAGTCATACTTCTATGAGCAGTTCGAAGTCCTGATCAACGGGAACACCGAGATTCGGGCGCTGTCGGGCTACACCGGGTTCGAGATCCTGTCGCCACTCAACCGGCCAACGATTCAGGTTCGGATTCCGGTCACTCCGTTCGGGTACCGGCTGAACTCGTCGCTGACGATCCCGTTTGAAGGCCCGGGGCGTGGCTCGATGCAGTTCGCGCTTGAGCCGTTGCCGGCATCCCGGTTCGTATATGGCGCGCTGGACCTCTCCCTGTGTTACTTCCTGCGTCCTGCAACCCCAGATGGGTCGGGCCCGCCGCGCGTGCTGCGCTACCCGCTTGTCGACGTGCAGAGGGCAGAGGGGACGTTCGAACTCCAGGCGAACCTCTATCCGATTCAGCGGACGTCGTCATATTTCTCGATCAAGCCCAATGCAGACGGCTCGCCGAAGCGGATGACGACCTACTTCCGGACGACGGCCGGTTACCCGGTTCATCTGCTTCCGAGCAACAACGTTCGGTTCAATCTGCGGCTGAGGCCGAATTACGACAAGCGAATCAACAACGGCAACCCGATCTACTATCTCTCGCCAAGTGGCGATTTCGAGATTGAGGCCGATGGGCCGCTCGATCCGGATACCAGCCTGACCCGCATCCTTGCGGGCTTCTCCGGGACCGAGTACATCGGTGTGAAGTCGCGCAACGGGAATGGCCCGGGCGACACACTCACGTTCGATCCCGACCAGAATGCCTACGCCGAGACATTTGGCGCGCTCGACGTTGGTGGGAGCCTCCTGCTCTCGCCGGATTACCAGACGCCGTGGGTCCGGATCACCGGCCGGGATGGTGCCGAGCGGTTCTACTATGCGCAGCCGCCCGAAGCGCCGCTGTTCCAGGCCAATGGGATCTTCGACGGGTCCTCGTTCCTGGACTTCAGCGAGATGCGCTCCGGTAGCCTGACGCGCCCCGCTCCGTACTCGTTCCCGATGACCCCGGTTGCGGGCGTGGAGTTGACAAGTTCGGGCGTACCGATCTCGACGTACAAGTCGTTCGAACGCGATCTGCTGGTTCCCTATCGCGACCAACTCGTGAAGCGCAATTCTGCGACGGCTCCGGCCAGCCCGGATCGGTCGATTCGGACCATGCTGCAACTGGGCGCGGGGACCGAGAAGCGCACGACCCCACAGGGTCTGCTTGTCGATGTCGATGTCGCGAACAACCGCTTCACGAAGATTCTGCTCGGCAAGATCTTCGATGGTGAAGGCGGCTTCCAGGAACTGGCGATCACATCGCCGACGACGGACCTGCAACAGGCACTGGCGTCCCCCCGACTCTTCCTGGTCATCTCACATCTCGAGAACGTCGGTGATTTCGACAGCAACGAAATCTCGATGACCGGCTGGAACTTCGTCGCGAACGTCGCAGAGGATCACAACGCTTCGGTCGAAAGCATCATGATCATCAAGTTCGCTGACGGTTCAACGCTGAACGAACTGGTCAACGATACGAGTCAGTGGGCAGAACCGGACAAGTTCACCAAGGAAACAGAGGTCCAGGACCGGCTGCAGACCATCATCAAGAACGTCCGCGACAAGGCGAAACTGGCCGGCCAAGGCGATGACAACCCGGCGGCTGACACCGACTCGGACATCCTGCTGTTCTACAGGAAGTTCCTTGAGACGGTCATTGACGCGCCAAACTGGTCCGGCATCCTCATCTTCGACGTCTCGATGGGCAACCCGAACGACATGCCGCGCGAGATCCGTGGCATATTGCCCGGGATGGTTGTCACGAAGGGTGTGACGACCGTCGGCGGATCAACCTATGTCGCCCCGACCAACAAGGTCGATCCGGCGTTCATGGCTCATCACCTGCAGATCAACATTGCCAAGGTCAAGCAGGCGGCCAATGGCACCCTGGAAGACATTGAGAATAGTTCGATCTCAGCGCTGGTGGACTACACCAACAACAATGATCCGATCACCGGTCTAGCCAAGCCGAAGTCAGGTGCCCCCGGAGAGATCGACGTCCTGCCGGTCGAGGATCTCGCTGATTTCTCGTTCCGCGTGAAGTTCATGCGTATCACGTTCGAGAACTCGCGCATGAAGATCTTCCTCAGCGACGTCACGCTCCGATTCCATAAGCTCTTCAAAGAGTTGCCGAAGATCGAGACGCTTCCCGACGGCACACAGACGGTCAATAGCATCGACGTCTCCGGCTCATTGCAGGAGATTGACGGTATCCCAACCTACGTTTTCCGCTTCGGTTGTGTCGATCCGCTCCGCAATAACTTCATCGTCTGCGCCGAAGCAGGGAAATCCGGCGAGAAGGCGATCATCCATTTCCCGGATGTCAGCCCGGTCATTACGTCGATCGAGGCGACACGTATCGACTTCAATATGCTTCAGATCGGTATCGACGTCGGCAACACGAACATCGCCGAGTTCGTGATCGCGGGCTACATGGCCACGCGAGAACTCGACGGTCGGGACTTCTTCTCCTACGACCGCGTCGGGTTCGGCAAGCTCTCGATGGTGATGAACTACAGCACGCTTGCCGAGTCGGCGATGAACGAGAACCTCGCGATGCCCGAGGAGATGGGCAACCCATTCTGGATCTTCACGCCGAACACGATGAAGTTCGACACCGTCCGTGGCCAGACGCGTGACGGCAGTATCGTCAACCGGGCGCCGCTGACGATCAAGGCCATCGCCGAATCGGTCAGCACCTTCTCTGCGGCCGACGCGGGCGTGTTCCCGATCCCCAACCTCGTTCCGATGTCAAAGGCACTGATTCCGTACCAGCCGGCCAGTTCGTCACAGGCGGCAGCGCCCAGCCCGGTGACCTACGTCGTCTCATATGCCGTGAGCACGTCGGGTATTGGCTTGAACGTGTCCGGTGGTGGCCTGATGGACATCTACGTCCATACCGGCTGGAAAGAGGGAACCTGGAACGAGAGTGGTGAGAACGTCTTCTACACCGCGATCCAGTGGGGAACACCGCTGACCGGCCTCGACATCGGCAAGCAGGGCATGTTCAAGGCCGAACTGGCCGACTTCGGCTTCGGCGAGGTCCCGACCGCGACCGACGAGCGCATCTTCTTCATCTATGTGAACAGCCTCGCGATTACGGTCCTGAAGTGGCAGGCCAAGGTCTCGCTGATGCTCTTTGCTCCGGCACCAGCCGACAAGGGCTTCGAAGGGGCATTCGGCGACGGCGGAGCCAACATCAACTCCTGGTTCGGTTCCTTCTCGTTGACGAAGGGCAGTAGCGGTACCTCCGCCATCAGTTCGCTGCCGGTACCTGTCACTGAACCCATCGCCGAAGGCGATCCAGAAATCATCCTTGCGAGCGCTGCGCTGGATGTCAAGATTGACTACAACTCGAATCGGGTACCAAGCCACTCGACGATCCGGGTCCACGGATACGTTCAGAACATCAAGGGCGTCCCGCAGAACGCGATCACCATCACCGTACGAGCACGTCTCTATCAGGACGGTGCGATCCTCGCCGCGGATTCTTCGCGAACGAAGGACGTGACGATTGATGCACAGAGTCTGAAGGGCTCGGTTCCCTTCGAAATCCTGTTTGACACGCAGACATGGCCGACGTCGGACGAGACGTACACCGCCGACGTGCGCATCAGCGGCAATTTCATCTCCTCCAAGCGCGCGAAGACGATCAAACAGACCAATACCGTTACACTGCGCAAGGATGAGGGCAAGCCGACCTCCGGCTCGCCGATCGTCGAGATCGATTACGTCGCACTTGGTCGTGGCATTCGCCTGCGTCGTGGATCGGCAGCTGACGGTGATTCGAACACCAACGTCCGTCCCGCGCCGCGAACCGTCGGTGATGCCCTGGCGTTGATGCAGGGGATGTTGCCGTCGGGTGAGTCCGGGCCGGATCTCTACAACGTCCTGCGCGACATCTATTCGCCGTCTGCCGGGATGATGGTCGGTATCGATATTACGATCATGGGCTGGCTGCGGTTGGCCGTGATCGCTAACGAGGCCGATGAGATCTACGGTGGCCTGCTCGAGATCAAGGGTGCCGACGAGCTACCAGCGTTCGCGAAGAAACTGGCCGGGCTGCGGATCGAGATCCTCTACCGCCGCCTCTGGGACGACAGCGACCTCGGTGTCTACGAGGGCACGCTGGTCCTGCCGGACGTGCTGCGCTACTGGGATGTTGGTGGCTTCTCGATCACGGTTCCGGTGATCAGCCTCCAGATCTACACGGACGGTGGCTTCCTGCTCGACCTCGGTTTCCCGACGGGCAGCTTCGCCTCTGGCTACGACTTCTCCCGCTCGTTTGCGATCCAGGGCATGATCGGGCCATTCCCGGTCATGGGCGCCGTCGGTCTCTATCTTGGACGCCTCACGGCAGAAGCCGAGTATTCGGTGCCGGATCTCGAACCAGAGTTCGGCTCCTGGAACTCGGTCTGGAAGTTCGGCTTTGCCGCCAAGCTGGGTCTCGGGAAGGCGTACACGCGTGGACCGCTCTCGTTTGAACTGTCGCTGACCGCGCAACTGGTCTTCCAGGGCATGGCGGCGGCGATTGACCGGGCGCAGCCAGCCTCCGATGATTCCGCGCTGGCACCGGCCGACTTCCTGATGCTCGAGGCCAGCCTCTCGCTCGTCCTGCTTGCTCAGGGTAAGTTCGAGGTCAAGGTCAAGGGCTTCGGTCTCTCGGCGTCGTTGATGGTCAAGGCCAGCCTCGGTGTGCAGTTCCGCTACATGACGGCCACGCCGATCAAGATCCAGCTGAGTGTCGTGCTGCAGGCGCAGCTCACCGTGACACTCGATCTGTGGCTGTTCTCGATCAGCATCGGATTCAGCTTCGAGTTCAAGTTCCAGCCAACCTTCACGATCGCCAACAGCGAGCATCCGGACTGGCTCGATCATGTCATCGGCGAGTACCCACCGAAGACGTTCGAGAAGGGCGACAACGTCCTGACTGGCGGACGACTGGCGAACCCGGCGCGCGGTCTGGCGAGTCTCGGGCTGCTGGCGGCCGTCAACTGGACGGCACCTGGTGCGCTTTGGGATGCGTCGTTCGACAGTGCCTTCAAGTACACCGACGGAGGCGGTCAGCAGGATCTGCGAGTTGGCGGCAAGTTGCCGATCAGCCTGGTCTTTGCAGCGCCGTTTACGGTCAACAAGGCCGGCAATCTCGTCAGCGTCAGCAGTTTCGTCATCCCGGAACTCCACGCGCGCTTCCTGCACGCCGGTATCCTGGTCTGGGCGACGAAGATGGTCCTCGGCAACGAGGTCAACGGCAATACGACGCTCGATGCCGAAGACCTCGACGATATCCGTGCGACGATCAACGACCAGCGGGATGAGATCGGTTACTCCGTCCTGCGCTCGTTCCTGGACGCTAACTACACGTTCAACGTGCTCTCTGCCGATGCGCCAGAGGCCGAGCAGGTGCTCAAGCCCAATCCTGCGGGCGAGACTGCCGCTGTCGTCTTCCCGATGGTGCCGGACTTCTCGATCAAGTACGGTGACACGACGATCGACTTCGACACCCAGACGATCAAGGACGGCACCTACTTCCAGCATCTCGATGCCTACCTCGAGGCGCTGCTGTTGCGGGCCGAGGGGTATCTCGGCGACGACATGGCCGATCCGGCTGACACGTCCCCGGCAGTCACCCAGTCACTCGCGAAGCACGTCTTCACGTCGTACTTCGAACTGATGGTCGACGCTGGTGTCGAAGACGCGATCGAGCAGAAGGTCCCGCGCGCCGAGGATGTTTCGGAAATCTCGACGACCTGGACGCTGGCCGAGATCGTCCGCGACGTGATCGACCGGACCAATCCGTCGGAAATCCGGGCGGTCTCCGGTGTCTCCTCACGCCTGATGATGGGTGGACACCAACTGCCGGGTAGCTTCACGACGGCCAATGGTCAGCCGCCGAAGCCTGTCGGCTTCCAGCCGCTGTATCAGTTGACCGGCCAGCAGGTTCCGGTTGACCTGGGCGACAAGCCGGATGAAGGCGACGCCGACGATGTCGTCTGGACGGTAACGCTCCTTGATGGTGAAGACGAACTCGCGACGGCGTCCGCCACGTATAGCATGTACGACCGGCTGGCCGGGCTGCCTGCGGCGCTGGACGCCGCGATCGGGTTCGGCAACGACGAGCCACGCATCGAGCGCCATGCGCCGTACCTTGAACGGAATCTCAACTATCCGGTTGACGAGCGCGTTCCGGTCGATTCGGGCGGCACCGGCACGCTTGACAAGGCACTGATGCCGTTCTCGTCGCCGTTACTGACACGCCTCAGTGATCTGGACGACGACGCGAAGATCGCCTCGAACGTGACGAAGGTGACCTACGTCTCCGAGTTCTCGGACCAGGTCGACGATATCTCGACGGTTGCCTCGAACGGGTACGAATGGGCGCTGATCGTGCCGTTCACAGCCGGCAAGGTCATGGACACGCTCACAGCGTCGAGCGGTTCGTCGCCAACCTTCCTGAAGGACACCTACAAGCTTGGTGGTACCGACGAACTGACGCGCGGTCGAATCGCGGGGCTGATGCTGGATCTGATCAACGGCGATCCTGGCATCACGGGCGTCGATGTCATGCACACCACCGAAGTCGGCGGCGTGGCCGGATTGACACCGCTGTCGAATGGCTCACGAATCGTCAAGACGAACCTCTCGACAATCAGTGCGCCGCGTGTCATGCGGAGTCTGGCGGCGATGTCGCCACCTGCGGAGAAGTACTACGGTGATCTGAACACGAGTGACATCTTCGCCAGCATGCGGTTGCTCTGGGAGGCCAGTGTCGTCAACGCGCCAGGCTTCTTCCTGGAGTACGACGGTGAGGACGGCCTGCCCGATGCGGCGTTCGGCACCACCGAAACGGCTGACCTGTCGATCGTCATCCGCTTCTCCAACAGCAGCGGAGTCCCGGCCTACGCGAATGCCCTCTGGTACAACGCCCGGCCGGAAGCCACGGAGCGCTTCTACATCGAGAGCCTCGATGACTCGACGAAGACGGCTGTCCCGGTTGGTGTTCCGGGAGCAATCGCCTTCTACGCTGGGCGCGATGCGGTCGCGAATGGCCAGAACGGCGCGGTTCGCAATTCGGCGGCGCTCTTCAACCTGCTGGCCTACCGGATCAAGGACGCCGGCTCGCACGCAGGCAAGTGGTCGGTCAGCGAGGAGAGCTGGTCGCTGCCGTATGGCCCGCTCAAGCTGGACGAGACGCAATTGCCGAGTTCCATCCTGAACTCGGAATGGACATACGAGATCCTGGTCCCGTGGACGAAGTTCCTGACCGGTGGCCGGACGCAGTCGCCGATCTTCTCAACAACCGGCGCGCTCAGCCCGTACGACCTGGCCGGCGGAGACGTCGAACTGGAAATCGCGGCGCTGGATACGTTCGGTAACCAGTTCTCACGGACGGCCAGTGCGTCGTTCAAGGTGCTGTACACCGATCCGCTGCTCTCGATCCCACAGTGGCCCGAGGTGAAGTCGGCGTACCACGTCAACGCCCAGGGGCAGTTCGTCCTGACACTCGACTTCGGTGCCAGCCGCCTCGCCGACAACACCGAGGACATTGTGAACCGCGCCCGAGCGCTGCGGGCACAGTACGAGGCGATCTGGTTCCAGTTGAAGGACCCGAACACCAGTGTGACGCTGCGCACGACGCTCAAGGCGAACAATGGGGAACTGTCGCCGGAGGGTGGCTCCATCAACTCGTCGTTGCTGGGCTGGGTCGAACAGATTCTGTCCTTCCTCAACGCCAAGGTCGGTGGTAGTAGCGCGACGGCCCCCGGCACGCTGGAGATCGCGACGACTGCGATCGACGGTGGCACTCGCAACCTCCAGCCGAACAACATCCAGAAGCTGGAAGTGACCATCGAGATGTCCCGGCCAGAGAATCTGGTCGACGCCGATGCCGCTGACAAGCTTGAGTCGATCGCTTCGGTCGTCTCGAGACTGAAGCCGGACACGACGTTGACACCGAATCTGCCGGAATTCGCCGAGGATCTCCCTGGGTTGGCCGCCGATTCACTGGTGGGCTTCGCGCAACTGTTTGAAACGGCCTTCCCGGAACTTCGGGTCGCAGTCGGCGATGCGGAGAACGGGGACCAGACGCTGTGGGCGATCCGAATGGGACGTGGCGTCGGCGACTCCGATACGGGTATCCGCGTCCAGGTCCATCCGACGCAGCGGTCGTTCTTCGCCAATGCTCCGCTGTCGACACGCCTGGAGAGTTGCACGATCGCCGACCCGGAAGATGGTTCGAAGACCATCTCGTTCGACGGTGTCGATATGGACAAGCTCGGACGGCGCTTCGTTGCGGTCGTCGACGACATGCTCTCGGAAGAGAAGGTCGTCAAGCTGCGCCGCGTCGACGCGGACAACTATGCAAGCGTGCTGCGGGCCAAGGAGACACTGGCGTCCGGCATCCCGAACAACGTGCTCTCGATCTTCGAGAGCGGCTACAACGAAGATCGACAGGCATCCTCGCGGGAGTTGTTCCGGCAGTCGCTGTTGAAGTCACTGTCGGCGGCCTACGACATCGACACGGTCATCAGCTACGACGTTACTGTCGTTAACTCCGATTCGATCAGCGGCACGCCGCCGAATCTCTACGGTCGTATCGTCTCGCTCGATGAGGCCGACGGTAAGGAAACGGCGTTCGTGGTCGGGACCGCCAAGATCCGGCTGGGGAACGACGCCAACGGCAATCCGCCGAAGTTGACGTTCGCTTTCTCGACCGAGACCGACGGTGCCCGGGCGCAACTGCCGGCGAATCTCGCCTTCCAGGTGACCTATGTCGAGCATGAGATTCAGACGGACAAGCCTGCATGGGCGCCGCCGTCCGGCGCGTACGAGTATCGCGGGTCGACCTGGCTCAAGCTGGTGATTCCGGATAACTCTCGCAACCTCAACGACAACCGGCTGCCGAACGACCCGATCCGGCTTTCGCCGGATGGTCAGATGACGAACGTGCCGATTCCGCTGCGTGAGATCCCAACGGCTCCGGTCGTCCTGCGCCAGCGGGGTACTCCGGAAGTCGCCGAAGGTGTCTCCGTGACGCTGGATAAGGCAGCAGCCTGGGAGTACGAGTACCAGATCGAACGGCCGCGCGCGGCGCAAGACCGCATCTACCTGCACATCGCGTTCAACAAGAAGCAGGAAGGGATGGGGCTGCTGCAGGCCGGCGAGACGCTGCTGCATGCACTCTGTCGCTTCGACCTGATGTACTCGCGGTTGATCGGTGCCGGGAACTCGGTGGACGAGCAGACCGAGCCAACACCTGCCGACCTGCTTGGTTTGCTGCCGTACATCGAGGATGTCGCGGCGAAGTGGGGTAGCTGGGTTCCGTCGGTCCCGATCCAGGAATACACCTGGAACAACGACGACTGGGCCTTCTACATGTCCGAGACGATCGACAATCCGAACAGTGAGACTCCGTCGATCACCATCGAACTGAAGGCGCTGCCGATCGCGGTCCCGGTTGGCGGACAGAACTTCGGAACGATTCCGGAGATTCGTGTCCCCGATCCGCTGACGAACGGTCCACAGGATCTGCTCCCGCAGCCAGTTGAGGACAAGTACGAATACACATTCGATTGGTCCGGAGCCGTGCCGGACAACCAGACGCGCTCGTTCGTCTTCTCCAACCTGAACGTCCTCAAGACGGAGAACGCTCGTGGTCGGATGTGGCTGACGCGCAACGAGAATCTGGGTGGAGACGACGAGAAGACCAACGAGCGGTTCATCTACCGCAGTGGAGCGAGCACCTTCACCGAGCCGGTCCAGCCGTTCATCGACCGGACCGTGCCGGTTGACATCCTGAACAGTGTCCCGGCTCCGGCGACGCAGTCGATCGCTGGCTACCTGGAGAAGCTGTTCGAGGAGGTCTTCCGCATCGCGATCGAAAACGGCTATCCATGGCCGCTGATCAAGATTGGATGTCGCTACGGCTTCGATCCGCGTAACGTGCTGATGCCGCCGTACAACCCGAACCCGGACAACCAGCTCGTCGTCTACCTGCCGGTGTTGGAGCATGTGCCGTTCGTTCCGGACAGCACGAGCGGTCTGGCGAACCAGATCGCATCGGCTATCGCGGACTGGGAACAGCATCACAACATTCCGAACAGCCCGACCCGGACGACCGGCTTCTACGAATTCGACCTCAGCGTCTTCAGCACGCTGAACCGGCAGGATATGAGCACGCCAATGCTGCGGCTGCGGCGACTCTGGATCAGACGCTTTGGGTAGGACGATGGTGCGTGCTGGAAGGCAGCGATACCGCGATGGATGAACCAATCATCGGCGAGATTCGGCTCGCCGCGAATGACCGGATCCCAGCTGGCTGGGCCGCCTGCGATGGGCAGGTGCTCGCGATAAGCGAGTACCGCGCGCTCTATGACGTCATCGGCAACCGCTACGGCGGTGATGGCCGGCGGACGTTTGCGCTCCCTGACCTGCGCGGGCGCGTGGCCGTCCATGCGGACGCTACCTTCCCATTGGGGACGAAGGGTGGGTCCGCTAGCCACGCCCTGAAGGTCGACGAACTCCCGCCACACAGCCATGACCTGCTGCTCTCGCCAGTGGCAGAGCGTGGCGGGGGGGATGGTGTGCACGTCGTCACCGGCAGTCAGGACGGGATCGTCGAGTGGTCCACCGGCAACGCCGGCGGGGCCGCCAGCGGGCACGACAATATGCAGCCATATCTTGGGCTGGTGTTCATGATCGCGATCGTCGGCCAGTCACCGGCGCGGAACTGAGGAAAGGTCCGCTGTATGTCACTCGCTGGAGAGATCCGGCTGTTCGCCGGGAACGTCGCGCCAGGCGGCTGGGCGTTCTGCCACGGCCAATCTGTCTCAATCGCTGCTGCCCCGGCGCTCTTCGAGGCGATCGGAACGACCTATGGAGGTGATGGCCGGACAACCTTCGCGCTGCCGGACCTGCGCGGCCGTGTCCCCGTCCACCGGTCGTCCCGGATCGCAGTTGGCGCAGAAGGCGGCGCGGAAGTCGTCGCACTCAACGCCGATGCAATCCCCAATCACCAGCACGCAATCCGTGTCGGTGGCGGCACCGCCGGGGATGGGAAGTCGACTGGTATCGCGCTCGTTGCCAACCGATCGTCTGATTCCGAGGGTGGCTCCAGATCGGTGTCGCTCGGGATCACGAGTTCGACCGGCGACGGCAACGCGCACGCTAATGTTCAACCGTTTCTCTGCCTGAACTACATCATTGCGCTGGAGACGACCGAGGCGACCGGGCCGTTCGTCGGTGAGGTTCGCCTGTTCGCAGGTGAGCAGGCCCCAGCCGGCTGGACGCCATGTAATGGGCAGTCCGTGACGCTCCAGCGTTACGGCGGGCTCTACTCGGTCATCGGCACGACCTACGGCGGCGATGGCCGCACCTCGTTCTCGCTACCGGACCTGCGCGGCAGGGTGGCGATCCAGGCCGGTCACCGGCACGGACTGTCCGCCCGACGGCTCGGCGAAACGGGCGGTTCTGCCACCGTTGATCTGGATGAGAGCCAACTGCCGGCACATACGCACGACGTCGTTGCCCACGCGGCAGCCGGGAAGGGATCGGCACCGGCTGGAACGACGGCTGTGCTCCGCACGACCGACCGGCTCGACGACGATGGGGACCGCCCGCCGGTGCGGCTGGCGACCGGAACGACAGGCAAGGGCGCGCCACACTTGAACCTGCAACCATACCTGGCGCTCAACGCATGTATCGCTGTCAGCGGCAGGCTGCCCGAGCCGAACTAAGGCCAGACCGCGCCCCGCGAGGAGATTGGAACCGAGATGAAGCCGGATATTCGGAACATCAAGAACGTCAAGAACGTGAAACTGGTACGACGCGATTTCCTCAAGTTGTCGTCGGCGACGGTCGTTGCACCAGCGCTGGCCAGCAGTGTCGTCACCGTCAAGCCATTCCCAAAGCTCGGGTTCAATGGCGTCGTGGCGGCCGATGCACCGCGCGTCTCGATTGGGTACTGGAACGGGCGGCTGGCGTCCTCGTTCGTCGATGCCCGGGAAATGTCGTCCACTGACGATGTGGGCGCTGAGGCTGTCGAACTCCGGGTCGTCGGGTGCTGCGGCAGCGAGACGCCGTCAACCTGGGAGAGTTTCCGCTCGGTCAGTCTCGGCTTCAGCCTGCAGCCGTTCCATGACGGCGATCTGCGCGCCTGGCACTACCAGTCGGCCCCGGTCGCCAACACCAGTTCACTCGCGTCATTCACGCTTCCGGTCGACGCCGGTACCGGCCTGAACGGCTGGATTGAGTATCGCGACATCGACACGCGGCTGGCGGCAACCCGGGTGCCGTTCCAACTCGGGTTTGACTCCGCGGGCGGCGCGGCCCAGCTGCGCTCAGGCTACTACGTGGTCGTGATGCGCAAGCCCGGCTCACTGCTCGGCATCGACTGGGCATCGCTCCAACTCCGCGTGACAGACGGCGGCAACGCCATCAGCCTGCGCGATCAGTCTGGCCGAGATTTCGATCAGCCACATATCGTGCTCGAGGTCGATCTGCTCTAGGTGGGATTGGGGATTGGGGATTGGGGATTAGGGGGTGTCGAGAGGACACGCTCCCTTCAAGACCCCCCAATCCCCAATCCCCAATCCCGATCAAACGGCAGTGACCGACGGTTTCCAGTAGTCGTACTCCATCAGCCGGGCCGAACTTTCGGCGGCTTCAGTGCCGCAGAGGCGCTCGATGACGTGGAGCGACATGTCGATCCCGGCTGAGACACCAGCCGATGAGATGACGGCCCCATCGTCGACGAAGCGGACGTTTTCCAGCACCTCGACGCCAGGGAATGTCTCGCGCATGCGCTCGATACTGCCCCAGTGGGTCGTCGCTTTTGAGCCGTCACTGAGCGAACCGGCCTTCGCGATCAGAAAACTGCCCGTACAGACCGACGTCGTCAATTCCGCCTCGCTCGCAACTGAGCGAATCCAGTCGATGACGACCGGGTTGTCGATCTCACGTCGGGTGCCCATCCCACCAGGGACGACAAGAATGTCGATCTTCGGAGCGTTCGCGAAGGTGTAGTCGGGCAGGAAGCGCGTTCCGGCGGCCGCCGCGACCGGACCATCCTGCTCCGCGACAGTGAACGTGTTGAACAGCCGTGGCTCGAGGTTGCGTCCAGCCGCCGTAAAGGCCTCATATGGCCCACAGAAATCCAGCAACTCAACGCCTTCAAAGATCAGGATGCCGACGTTTCGGGTCTTGTGGTCCAACGCAATCTCCCTTGCCAAGTGTTCCAGCGTCGGGATTGGGGATTGGGGATTAGGGGGTATCGAGAGGACACGCTCCTTTCAAGAACCCCCAATCCCCAATCCCCAATCCCGACATTCCTACGGTCGATTCGCCTCCATCAGTGGCTCCAGTTCGAACAACGTGAAGCCGAGGATTGCCATCAGGCCGAAGTAGAGTAGCGCAATCGTGAGTCGTTCGTTAGTGGGGACGCTGTAGTAGTCGCTGCGCCCACGACCACGGATGGCGTTCCAGGTCTCGCCAGCGCCGAGGATGAGGACGAGCATCAGGATCGGGCTGGGACGCAGCAGCATCACAACGACGGCCAGCACATAGCCCGCTACCCAGATCCAGCGCGAGATCGCGCCGGCAATCCGGCCACCGTCGAGCGGCATCAGCGGCAACAGGTTGAACAGGTTGAGGATGATGCCAATGTAGGCCAGGACGAGCCAGAGGTCGTGGTTGGTCGCGCGGTAGACGAAGTAGGCGGCGAATGCGCCCAGCGAGCCAATGACCGGGCCACCAAGCCCGACGTACGCCTCCATCGTCGCGTTCTTTGGCAGTTGCTTCATGCCGATGAAGGCGCCCATGAACGGAATGAAGACCGGTGCGGTCGCCGCGACACCGTAGCGCCGCAGGACAAGGACATGGCCGATCTCATGGATGAAGATCAGGACGACGAGGCCGACCGCGAACTGCCACGGAAAGAGCAGCGCGTAGGCGCCGATGCTGAGGAGCGCCGTCAGGCCGGTCGTCAGGAACTTGAACTTGAACAGCGCCAGGATCCACTTGAGTTTGGTCAGGATGAAGATCAGCGCGACACCGACGGGGCCGAAGACGCCCCGTAGCCTTGATGGACGTTTATCGCTACGGACGACCTCGCCGTCGCCAAGGACACGGTAGTCGGCCTCATAGACCTTGTTGGGGTCGAACTGCGGTTGCATTGCTGGTTACTCGATTCCGGGGAAGGATGCGCGCCGGTCACCGCTACGCCGTCGTAGCACTCGACGCACTTAGTACAACACCGTACGTACCCGATTCATGCCCGGACCTGTCAATCGACCGGGTTGCGTCGGGTTGACTCAAGTTTATCATGGGTGGGATACGGGAATCGGGATTCGGGGCTGTTAAACGGATCGAGGCTGGGGAAGCAATCTCTGCTTCCCCAGCCTCGATTTTCGTACCTGTGTTCCGTCGCCTAGAACTTGTTCCAGAGGTACTGGTTCGTGACCTCGTGGTGGAACTGAATCTCGGCGGGCTTGATGAAGGAGCCAAGCAGGCGCGAGCAGCGGTCGGCGGAGGCCTTCTTCAGCTCGGCGAACCGGTCGCGCACTTCCGGGCCAAGGATCTGCGCCGAGTGGTGGCTGCAGCACAGGTGATCGATCGCGTCGTAGATGTTGTCCGGCAGGATCTTGCCGCCTGAGCGGACGCCTTCGACCAGCCGGCCCTCCATGCCGGTCTTGAGCAGACCGTAGATGACCATGTACGGGTTGGCGTCCGGCGCGATCGAGCGGACCTCGACGCGGGCCGAGTTGCGGTTGCCGATCGGGATGCGGACCATCGCGCCGCGGTCGATCGCCGACGACTTGATCTCGTTCGGCGCTTCGAAGTGCGGGTCGAGCCGGCGATAGGCATTGACGCTCGGGTTCAGCATCAGGCAGAGGTCGAGCGCGTTGGTCAGGATGCGATCGACGAACTCCCAGGCGAACTCCGAGAGGCCCTCTTCGCCATCACCATCGTAGAAGAGGTTGGTGCCGCCCTTCGCGACCGAGATGTTGTTGTGCATACCGTTGCCGTTGACGCCAGTGACCGGCTTCGGCAGGAAGCTGGCGGTCAGCCCGAGCCGGTTGGCGACCTGGCGGCAGATCAGCTTGTAGAGCATGACCTGGTCGGCGGCGATCGTCGCCTCCGTGTAGGAGTAGTTCATCTCGAACTGCGACGGTGCGACCTCCGGGTGGTCCTTCTCGTTCTCGAAGCCCATTGCGCGCTGGACCTCGGCCGAGGTGTCGATGAACGTGCGCAGCGGATCGCCCGGCAGCGAGTGATAGTAGCCACTGGTGCTGATGAATTCGAACGCGCCGGTCTCGGCGTAGGCCTGCTCAGCGTGGCTGCCCTTGAAGAGGATGCCTTCGACCTCGTTCGAGGCGTAGAAGGTGGTGCCGTCCTCGGCGAACTTTTCTGCGGTGTAGCCCTTGAGCTTGGCGCGCATGTCGGCGCGGTACGGAGTGCCATCGCGCTCCTGGACCTCGCCGAAGACGAGGACCTTGCCGGGGCCGAAGATGTCGGACGGCAGCCAGTAGAAGGCTGGCCAGTCGATGCCGAGGCGCAGGTCGGACTCCTGCTGGCGCGAGAAGCCACGAACCGACGAGCCGTCGAAGGTCAGGTTGTCGGCCGACTTCAGCAGGAACTTCTTGTCGTAATCGAGCATGTGGAGGCGGCCTTCGAGGTCGGTGAAGCAGACCGTCACGGCCTTAATGCGCTTCTCGTCGGCCAGGTACTGCAGGCGGTCGTCGTGGATCTGGCCGGGGTCCTTGCGGGCCATCCGGTCGGCCTTCGCCTGCAGGTTCAACTCTTCCAGTTCGTCGTAAGGGATCTCCAGGAACTCGCGCAGACTCCCGCTCACACTATCTCCTTGCAGCGCTGTGCCCAATACGTTCATCTCGACGCCACTGCGATGCGGTTCTGGCAACCGATCGCCGGCAGCGTTCTGTTCACGTCGCCTATTGTGCGCAATGAGCGGTGCAGGAGGTATGTGCGTGATAGCACGATTCCACGGCAGTCGTTGTGCATCACGCACAACGACTGCCGTGGCCCGGTTAGCCAGTGATTCTAGCTGGCTCCGCCGCGTTGCCGGTCTCGACTTGTTGCCGCAGTGCGTAGGCGGCGAGGTTGTCCAGTTCCTGCGCGTAGAGTTTACGGAACATGCCCGGGGCAAACCGGCGCTCCAGCCAGCCCTGAATGCCCGGTGCTGATGGGAAACTGGTGCGGATGACAACCCGGCTGGCATCGGCCTCCTGGGTGACTTCGAACGTCGTGATTGCGCCGAGGTCGAGGTCGGTCTCCTGGAGGACGCCCGGTCGCGGCTCGCTGACCGCTGCCCGCATCCGACGCTTGCGGCCGCCCATCTTAAGGTCGAAACTGATGACGGTGCCATCGCCGACGCCGCCCTGCTCGATCGTCAGATTCGAGAAGGCAGCCGGTAGGATGGCGGGGTGGTGGGTGCGGTAGTCGGCGATGATTGCGTAGAGGTGTTCGGCCGGAGCGGCAATCCGCCGTTCGGCTTCGATCTGGATGTCGTGCGTGCGTGGTTGCATCGTCCCCTCCAATGGTGGCTCCACCGACGGCGTTGTCGGTGCTCGACGAGAGCAGCATATCCCTGCTTACGATTCACAACGTCTGTCCCGCCGTCGAGATTTCGCCTGTCCGTTTGATATGGTGTGCGCCGAATCGGTGAACGGAGGTACGCAGATGAGCACCGCGATCGAACTCGTCCGTCAATGGCACGATGCCGTCAATGCTGCCGACACTGAGCGACTCGCCACACTCGTGAGCAACGACGTTGAGATCGGTGGTCCGCGCGGAACAGCCCAGGGCGTCGATGTGCTGATCGACTGGGTCGGCCGCTCGCACATTCAGATGGTGCCGACTGACTGGTATCAGCAGGGCGACACGCTTGTCGTCTGCCAGCGGGCAACCTGGCCGGAGGAGGACGGCACGCCGGGTATCCCGCAGAAGGTCGGGACGGTCTTTGTCGTTACCGATGGGCGAATCAGCCGGATCGCCCGCTACTCCGGGCTATCCGACGCCTTCGCCGAGACGGGTCTCTCCGAGGCTAACCGGATCGAGGTCTGAGCAGGTGGCGAAGGTCCACCTCGACACCGATTTCGGTGGCGACATCGACGATCTCGCGGCACTGGCGATGCTGCTGAAGTTGCCGGACGTTGAGATCACTGGCATCACAACTGTCGCCGACGAGAACGGCCGCCGCGCCGGGTACGTTCACCATGTGCTGCAACTGGCCGGACGCGAGGGTATTCCAGTCGCAGCGGGTGCCGACACTGGCTCTGGCCGCTACCGCTGGCACCCGACCTATCCGCCGGAAGATGCCTTCTGGCCGGAGCCGGTCGTGCCTGCACCCGGTCCACTTGACGCAGCGTTGTCGCTCCTGAAGCGTAGTATCGACAGTGGCGCGATCGTGATTGGGATTGGGCCGTACACGAACGTCGCACTCCTCGACGAACGGCATCCCGGCATCCTTGCGCGGGCGCAGATTGTCCTCGTCGGTGGCTGGGTCCAACCGCCCCGGCCAACGCGTTCCACCTGGGGCAACGCGATGGACTACAACGTCCAGATGGATGTTTCCGCAGCCGAACACGTGATGCGGAATAGCCAGCCGACGCTCGTCCCGCTGCACGTCACGGTCGAAACGACGCTGCGGCACGCTGACCTGCCTGTCCTCGATGCTGGTGATGCCGTCAGCCGCCTGATGGCTCGGCAGGCGCGGGCCTTTGACGCCGCTGGCGAACTGGAAGCGATCGATCGGGCTGCCAGTACCGACCTCCCGGCTGACTTCATCAACCACCTCTACGATCCGCTCGGTTGCGCCGTGGCCCTTGGCTGGAGTGGGGCAGTGGTTGAGGAACTCCCGCTATCGCTGTCGATTGAGGATGGCTGGCTGCACGAGCGGGTCGCGGAGGGTGGCACTCCGATGAAGGTCGCCACACGGGTCGATGGTCCAGCCTTCGACGAATGCTGGCGCGACCTCGTTTCGCACTGATCAGTTATCATCGTCGTGCTTCGGAAATCGAATCGACACGATCGGGTGTGAGGGATCGCATGATGACACCGAGTTGCGCAGTTACCCCGGCACCGCCGTTGGCGTTGACTGCCGCATAACGACCGACCTCGAACAACCGACTCGTGAATGACCGGGCGCACCAGCGCGACTGGCGCTGATGCTGCGTGCCCGGCAGAACAACCGAATCCGAAGGGACGACTTGTGAACGATGGATTGATCGACGGCTTTCGCCACAACACCTGGGCGACCCATCAGGTCCTCAATGCCTGCAGCGACCTGACCGACGAGCAACTGAACACGACTGTCACCGGCACGTACGGCAGTATCATCGCGACGCTGCGGCACCTGGTTTCAGCCGAGGGAGGGTACTGCCGAAGGCTCACGGGCATCGAGCCAGACTGGTATGGCAACCGGGACAACGATCCGGACATCGCCGAACTAACCCGGCGTGTTGATGATCTCGCTGACCGCTGGGAGCGGTTCTTTAGCGAACCGTTCGACGCCGATCGGATGTTCATCATCCCCTGGCATGATGGAGTCGACCGCGATGTTCCGGCAGGCGTCATCCTCAATCAGGTGCTGCATCACGGCAACGAGCACCGTACGCAGGTCAACACGACGCTGACGGCGCTCGGTGTCCCGACGCCTGACCTTGGCCTCTGGGACTTCGCCGAGGCGACCAACCGCGCGCCACAGCGTACGGGCTAGCCTCAACTCGAACGGCGCTCGTCCGACGACAGCCACGTGTCGTCGGACGGGCGCACAACTCATAAAGGAGTTCCATGACGCAGCACCAGTTCACTGATGACCGACTGGCCAGCCTCTACGACCGCTTCTACCCGCCCGAACAACGCGCAGACTTCGCCTTCTACCTGCCGCTGATCATGCAGGCGCAATCCGTCCTCGACATCGGATGCGGCACTGGTGCGCTGCTACGGATGGCGCGGGAAGCGGGGCACACCGGGCGGTTAGTCGGCCTTGATCCAGCGCCTGGAATGCTGAACCAGGCACGCACGCGAACTGATATCGAATGGGTCCACGGCGACCTCTCGAACGTCACATGGACGCGGGAGTTCGACCTGGCCGTGATGACGGGACACGCCTTTCAGGAACTGATCGAGCACGATGAGATTCGCGCCGCGCTGGCTGCGGTTCGAACCGCCCTCGTCGAAGGTGGCCGCTTCGCGTTCGAAACTCGCAACCCGCTCGACCGCGCCTGGGAGCGCTGGCCATCCCAGTATTCCGACGAAACGACCGACGCGGACGGTAACCTCGTCACCTGCGTCTATCAGATCGATGTCTCCGAGGATGAACGCATCGTCACCTCGACCAGTACCTTCACCAGCCCCGGTTGGGAACGCGCCGAGGTCAGCAGCGGTTCGCTCCGCTTCGTCGATGCTGAAACACTCGCAACGTTCCTGACAGCAGCAGGGTTCGCCGTCGAGGAGCAATTCGGGGATTGGTCGAGATCACCTCTGACCGAAAGCAGTCCGGAGATCATCACGATCGCGCGGGCATAGCCAGCGACAGGACTTTGCACGTATGGAGAGCAATGACACGGGTATCAGCCGAAGACATCATGCGAGTTGTCCCTGAAATCATGCGGAGCGTGAGTTCAGAATCGTTGTTACCTCGCTTTCAGCAGTTGCGGGATGCTGACATCGAGATGAAGTCGCCGGGCGAGGTCGTGACAGTCGCGGATCGAGACGCCGAGCAACGGCTGACATCGCAACTGGTTCGACTCCTGCCGGGTTCCCGCGTTGTTGGCGAAGAGCAGGCGTCGCTCGACCCGACCATCCTCAACGCGCTCGACGATGGCGACGTCTGGCTGGTGGACCCGCTCGACGGGACGGCGAACTTCGTGGCTGGTTCCCCACAGTTCGCGATGATCGTTGCGCTACTGCGTCACGGTCAGACGACGGCGGCCTGGATCCTCAATCCAGTCAGCAACGTGCTGATGAGCGCGACGAGGGGAGGCGGTGCGTATGTCGGGACGACTCGGGTTCGTGCGCCGCGGGACGTTCCGGATGCCGCAACGATGCGCGGCATCGTCAAGACCCGCTTCCTGCCCGACAACATCCGGGTATCGATCGAGCACCGATCGTCGACCCTCGGCATGACGCTCGTCGGACTCGGTTGTGCTGGAGTCGAATACCCCGCCGTCGCGCAGGGCGAGCAGCACTATGCGCTGTACTGGCGCACGCTCCCCTGGGATCACGCGGCCGGCGTCCTCATTCTCATCGAAGCAGGCGGCCGCGCGCTGCGGCTGGATGGCAGTCCGTACGTTCCCGCCGATCCGGCAAAGGGATTGCTCGTCGCCTCAAATCCAGGCATCTGGTCGACGGTTCACGACCTATTGTTGCGTGGTGGCGAGATATCATCGGCAATGTGATTCAAGCAGGCTGGTCCGCGTCAACCATAAGATGTTGAACGAAGACTTCGAAGCGCGATTGTGCGGGATACCAGTCCCTCTACTGCACCATTGCGGCGATCATCGCCTCGATGGCATCGACGCCTCTCATATCATGCAGGGACGCGATAGCCAGCAGATGGAGGTTCATTGAGGGCACGGCCCAACGGTAGATGACGTTGGCGTTGCCTGTTGTCCCGATCTGGTTGACAGATTTCTGGACCTGTTGTGTGCCGAGCGTAAGGGACTCCCATTCGGCGATACCACCTGGGCTGGAGGGGATGGGGTCAACGGTTGCCTGGTGTAGCTGAACTCCCCGAATAGGCCCATCCATCGCCGCTTCGTCCTTTGGCTGAATCTCATAGATCGCTACGTACGGCTCGCCCCACGTCGAGGGCTGCCCTGGTGCCGACTGTTCGATGGGTGTTGCCTGTCCCCGGAGTTCCTGGATCGCCATACCAGGTGGGAGATCAACAGGGCGTAAGGGCTGGAATCCCAATAACTCGGTGGCTTCTGCTTCGGTCAGGTCGTGCAGCACACCCTGCTCGTCCGGTGTGAGCGATCCTTCAGTCGCACGGTCGCCAGGACTCTGGCACGCCAGGCCGCTCAGGATCAGCGCCAGCATCGCTATGAACCTCAGTCGCGCCATCCGCCGCATCCCCCTCTGCATGAAAGAAAGCATCTGTGGTGCGGTTCGGTATGCGGAGAACTCGGTTACTCGACGTGCGTTACCTGGAATGCGCGTGAACCTGCCCGCATGTGCAGCACTTCCAGCAGTTGGCGTGTCGTTTTCTTGGCGAAGGGGAGGGACTCGTCGCTGGGGCTGACGCCGACGCAACTGGGGCAGCCGTCTTCGCAGCCGCAGCGGGTGACGTGGTCGAGGGCGACTTTCAGAAGCAGGTCGTGGGCGTCATAGAGTTTTTCCGAGAAGCCGATGCCGCCGGGGACCTTGTCGTAGATGAACACCGTCGCGGCGCCGGTGAATGGGGCGCGGACCTGGGCGTAGACGCCGAGGTCGCGGGGGTCGCACATCAGGTAGAGCGGGGCGATGTTGCCGAGCAGGTTGGCCAGGCCGGAGAGGGCGCCGTGGAGGACTGGTTCAGCCATCGGCTCGGAGAGGTAGGTCGGTAGCGAGGTCCAGTAGGCGCTGGTGTGCATCTGGCTCTCGGGCAGAAAGACCTTGCCCCAGCCGAGGTTCTCGTGCGTATGCATCCGGATCTTCTTGAACTGGGTCACGATCGCGCCGACCAGCACCTCACCGTGGTGGCGTTCGGCGGATGGAGCGCCCTCGGAGAACTGCTCGATCACCTCGACGCGGACCGAGAGGCTGGCGTCGGTGTAGTGCTCGACATCGACCGGCTTGACGTAGGCCTTCTTCTCCTCCCAGTCCAGTTCATCGACGTGGTACTGCTGACCGTCGTGGATGTAGATCGCGTCGGTGTGGACCAGCATCGGCGCCGAGAAGGCGTCCACCTCGCCAATCACTCGTGGACGGCCACTGTCGCCCTTCTCGATGATGACGACGTTCTCCCTCGCTGCCGTCCGGAGGCTGACGTCCTCGGCGGGGTAGGAGTCGGACATCCAGTGCCAGGTGTTGTTGACGTAATGGAGGATGTTGTTCTCGGCGAGGTAATCGAGCGCGTCGGTCGGCTCGTAGTTGCCGAACATTTCTCCCCGCTTGAAGGGCAACTCGAAGGCGGCGCACTTGATGTGGTTGACGAGGATCAGCAGGTTGTCGGGGTTGATCAGGCCGTTCTCCGGGCTGCCTTCGAAGAAGTACTCAGGGTGGTTGACGATGAACTGGTCGAGGGGCGACGAACTGGCGACCATGATGGCGGCCGACATTCCCTCGCGGCGACCGGCACGACCAGCCTGCTGCCACGCGCTGGCGATCGTGCCGGGATAGCCGGTCATGACGGCGGCATCGAGTGAGCCGATGTCGACACCCAGTTCGAGCGCGTTGGTCGAGACGACGCCCTTGATCCGGCCATCGCGGAGGCCGGCTTCGATCTCCCGCCGCTGGTTCGGCAGGTAGCCACCGCGATAGCCACGGATGGCGGTTGACTGCCCGATCTTTGGCGGCAGCGCTTCGCGGAGATAGGTCAGCAATACCTCGGCGGTGACACGAGCGCGGGCGAAGACGATCGTATGGACATCGTTGCGGATCAGTTCGCTGGCGAGGCCGCTCGCCTCCAGAACAGCCGACCGACGGATGCCGAGCGCGCGGTTGACGACCGGCGGGTTGTAGAGGATGAAGTCCTTCCGGCCACGCGGCGCACCGTTGCGTGTGATGACCTCGACCGGTTCCTCAATCAGTTTCTCGGCCAGTTCGCCGGGGTTGGCGATCGTCGCCGAGGCGAGGATGAAGCGCGGCGACGAGCCGTAGTGGCGACATATCCGCTTCAGTCGGCGGATGACGTTGGCGACGTGCGAGCCGAAGACGCCCCGGTAGCCGTGCATCTCGTCGATGACGACGTACTTCAGGTTCTCGAACAGCGAGTGCCACTTGGTGTGGTGCGGGAGGATGGCGGAGTGCAGCATGTCCGGGTTGGTGATGATGATGTGTCCCGCCTGCCGGATCAGCCGTCGCTCGGCGGCTGGCGTGTCGCCGTCGTAGGGGTAGGTCTTGATGTCGGCCTCGGCGGCGTCGAGGAGTGACTGTAGCCCGGTGTACTGGTCCTGTGCCAGCGCCTTCGTTGGGAAGAGATACATCGCCCGGGCAGTTGGTTCCGCAAGCAGGTGGTTGAGGACCGGCAGGTTGTAGCAGAGCGTCTTTCCCGATGCGGTCGGTGTCACGACGACGGTGTGGTGGCCGGTGATGACGGCGTCGAAGGCGTCGGCCTGGTGGACGTAGAGTTCGTCGACGCCGCGAGTGATCAGCGCGTGACGCAGGCGAGGGTCGAGCGCTTCCGGCAGCGGTGCGGTGATCGCCTCCTGCTCCGGAACTGTCTTCCAGGCCGCGATGCAGGATGCCCAACGTTCTTCACGGTTCAAGCGGTCGAGGAATGCTGCGAGGGACATTGGAACCCCACCCTCAGCCCCTCCCGTTAAGGGAGGGGATCTAGCGCTCCACGGTTGAGGCGCACGGATGTTCTGTACGGACATTGTAGCAGTGGTTGGCCGAATTCGATGGTATTCTCCCGCATCGAGAATGCGAAACAGCCGACGGTCTGCGGGGTTTCCCCTGTCGTCCACCGCCCAGAGGGCACCCGGCAGCGAAGGACCTCTCCGGCGTAGGGAACAGGGAACAGGAGCGAGAACCTCCGTGGGCCAACTCCTGTTCCCTGTCACCTGTTCCCTGTTCCCTGTTCCCTACGCCGGAGAGGTCCTTCGCTGCCGGGTGCCCTCTGGGCGGTGGACGACAGGGGCTAACACATGAGGTGAATCACGATGCTGATAGGCGAACGGGTGACGCTGCGCGCGATGCGGCGCGAGGATCTCCCGAAGTTGTGGGAGTTCAACAACGATCTTGAAGTCGAACTGGCCGGTGGTGGCGACCCGCCAATGCCGCAGTCGTTCGAGCGACTGGTGGCCGACTGGGAGCAGGAGACGGCCAAGGGCGGGCGCGACGACGCATGGTTCGCGATTGAGGTCGAAGGTGAGTTCATCGGCCAGTGTGGCCTGATGCACTTCAACGAACTGACCCGGACGGCCGAACTGGGGATCGGGATCGGTGACAAGCGCTACTGGGGACGCGGCTACGGGCGCGAAGCCGTCAGCCTCCTGCTGGAGTACGCCTTCCGCTACCGCAACTTCCGCAGGGTCTGGCTCTGGGTCCATGGTGACAACGAGCGGGCGATTCGCTCCTACATCCGCTGCGGTTTTGTCGAGGAAGGCCGACTGCGGGAGCATGTCTACTCGAATGGCCGCTATGTCGACGCGGTCTATATGGGAGTGCTGCGGGACGAGTGGAGTGGGAATCGGGAGTAGTTACGTCCGTTTGCTGCTGATAACTGGTTGGGCGTTCGTGAGTTGGCGAGCGTCGCTGACCTCCGCATCCCGACTCCCGATTCCCGACCAGATCCAGCCAAGCATCACCAGTCCGGCAACGCCCGTCACGAGCGCGATGACCGCCAGCCGGATGTCCTTATAGCGGACGGCGGCGATGTCAGGGCCGGTCGTGAAGTCATCGACGCGTTCGGTATGGACGACGATCGGGGATGCGTCGATCTCCCAGGTCGCGGCGTCCTTCAGTTCAGACGCCGCGTTGTACTCGTTCACGTAGCGGTCGAACGGGACGACGATGCTGATGGCCGAGACCCAGAGGCCGAGTGCCGCAACGATGACGACTGCTGTCGTGATGATGCGCCGGTTTGTCCCTGTCTGCCACAGCCGTTCGATGACCTCTCCGGCTGGGAGCAGCAGGAGCGGGATCAGCGGTAGCAGGAAGCGCGTACCCCAGACACCGCCGCCGTCCCAGATGTAGTAGCGGCTGTAGAGGGCCAGCGTCGCCGCGAACATGCCCGCGATGACGAGCGTGAGGTCGGGCCGGCGCCGGGCAAAGCGCCAGTAGCCAGCGATCGCAAGCAGCAGCGGCGGGCTGTACCAGAGCAGCCCTTTGCCAGGTGATATGAGCAGGCCGCTCAAGCCGGTCAGAAACGGTTCGGTGAACTCGCTGGCCTCGTCGCCGTAGCCGGTCTCCAGGACATCCCCGAAGCGGACCCAGTTGTATGCGCCGATCCCAGCTAGCCAGAGCGCGATTGGCGTCCCCCAGGCGACGCAGGCCAGCAACCCATCGCGCCAGCGTTGTCGTCCCCACCTCCACGCCAGCCAGAGCAGCCACAACCCCGGCGCGATCAGCGTGACTCCGATCGCGATCCGCGACGCCAGCGCCAAACCAGCGGCAAATCCGGAGAGCGCGAGCCACGGCATCGCAACGCCTCGTAGGGACAGGTCTAAGACCTGTCCGCGGCCCGCAGGCCGACGCGTTGATAACCGGGACTTGGAACAGGGCGCAAACGTCTGCGCTCGTGTATCGAACGCTCCGGTATCAAACCATCGGCCTGCGGGCCGCGGACAGGTCTTAGACCTGTCCCTACGGGGGGTGGGGGTGGCGCGTGTGAGGCCGTAGATCGTGACCAGAAGGGCGAGCGTTGTCAGTGGCTCGCTCAGGAAGGTCGCGGAATAGTGGGCGAGTGGCGTTGCGAAGGCGAGCAGGAGCGCCAGCACGAACGAGGTTTGCTTGCTGTAGCCGATGGTGCGGGCGAGTAGCCAGAGGATCGCCACGGCAGCTCCGCCGAGCAGCGCGTTGGTCAGGGCTGTGCCGTAGATGATCGGGCCAAGCCGCTGGTTGCCGTACGGCCCGTACTCCTCATCGATCGGCAACAGCGGTTCGAGCAACAGATCGCTGGCGACGTACATCGGGATCGCGACCAGCGACTGGCCGATGCCGTACTTGGCGTAGCCACGACCATCCTCGCCGGGAATCGAGCGCGCGTTGTCACCCTCGTCGTGCGGTGAGGTGACAGCGAACGTGCCTCGCTCGACGATACCCTCGGTCACCTGGAACATCAGCACGTCGTCGCCGTAGAGGAAGATGCCGCGAGAGATCGCGATATAGATGAGGCTGACGGCGATAAAGAGGGTCAGCGCGATTCGGTTGTCGGACCAGCGAGCGGCGATTGTCATCGGTGTTGCGTCGGCCGCTCGTGTTGTTCGTGCGTTTCAGTTGCTTCAGGCATCGCTCTCGACACGTCTCTCCCCGAACGTTCTCACGTAGTCGAAAGGACGTTACCAGTTTCGGCGTTCGCGTTCCTGTGCCAGCCATGCGAGACCGGCCTCGACACGGGCGCGGTGGTCGGGGTGGTTGAGCCAGCGGGAGACGCCGGAAGGGTGTGGGAGCGGCAGGACGAGCGTGCCGAGGTCGCGGAGGAGTGGGTGCTCGGCGGGTTGAGGGGTGCCGACGAGGGCAGCGAGTGGGAGGCCGCGGGTTGAAGGCAGCATCGCTTCGATCGAGAGACGACCGAGCGAGAGGATCAGTTCGGGCTGGACGAGCGTGAGTTCGGTGGCGAGGTGGTCCCCGCAGAGGGCGATTTCGCGACGGCTCGGGGCGCGGTCACCTGCGCCGGTGCGGGCCTTGCCGGGAAAGCACTTGGTGAGTGAGGTCAGGTAGAAGCGATCGGGGTCGTGGAAGGCGTCGTCGGGGAAGCCTGCCCGTGCCAGCCACGCTCGCAGCGTCTTGCCGGTCGCGCCGGAGTAGGGAACGGGCCGTTCCGCAGCGGCGACGCCGGGCGCCTGGCCGATGACCATGATGCGGGCGGAGGTGTTGCCACGCAGGATTGGGTTCGCGATTGGGATGTAACCGGCTTCTACGCAGCGGGTGCAGCGGCGGATGTGTGCTTGAACGATGGGTAGCGGCTGGGAAATCGGTTCGATCGAGAGGTCAGCCATCGTGGTGATTGTCCATTTTCCAGGTGCGATTCACGCACAACGTTGAGTATGCCCGATTAATTAGCCAAACACGATCAAACTGAGGACTAGACAGCGACGATCAATCCTTTACGATGGTGAATGCCTGCTGAGAACGCGTAGCGCCGGCAGGGTATGGGTGTGACCGGCTCGGGTGTCGGGCTGGTGGTGTTCGGTACAAGTAGAGGGAGGGTCTGTGTCACAACGCTGGTGGCGCATGATTGTCGCCTGCCTGATGCTTGGGGCGATGCTCGTTCCGATGAGCGTCGTGGCCCAGGATGACGGCGAAGGTGGCTGGGAGGCCTGGACCTTCGCGACGGGGTTCAACCGTCCGCGCGGGCTGGACATCGATGAGGGCGGAAACCTGCTCGTCGGTGATCAGGGTACCGGCAACTTCGACGCCGTTGTCTATCGACTGTTCGACGCGAACGGTGATGGCACGATCGATGGTGGCGAAAAGAAGGTCGCGCTGAGCGACATGCCGTCGACGTACTTCTCGCTCGGCGAAGGTGGCGAGGCCGCTGCCGAAGTCTCGAGCATCTCGGACATCGAGTCGGTCGGTGGTGAGATCTACACGCTGATCGGCGGCTTCCAGGTCGATCCGTACAGCAACCGCCACGGTTCGATCTGGTCGACGACGGAAGCCTCGGCGGGCAACCCGCTCCGCCAGGCTGGTCCGCTCGTCAATATCTCGGTTGCCGAGTCTGAGCAGAACCCGGATGGCGGGGCTATCGACTCCAACCCGTACAAGTTCGCGATCGGTGCGGATGGCAACTGGTACGTCACCGATGCCGGCGCCAACGCCGTCTTCGTTGTGAATGCCGAGACTGGTGAGGTCTCGCCGTATGCCGTCTTCCCACCGGCTGAGGTTCCGGCTGGCTTCCCGGTTCCGATCCCGTTCGTTGAGCCAGTCCCGACCGGCATTGCTGTCGGCCCGGATGGCGCGCTCTACGTCGGCGAACTGACCGGTGGCCCGTTCCCGGGTGGTGCTGCCCGGATCTGGCGCCTCGAAGACCTTGATGGCGATGGTGACGCGCTGGAAGCCGGCGAGATGGAAGTCTTCGCCGACGGCCTGACGACCGTTACCGCGCTGGCCTTCGACAACGACGGCAACCTACTGGTGGCCGAGTTCCGTGGGGACCTGGTCATCTTCGGTGAGCCGAGCATGGGCCGAGTCCTGCGCTGGATCAATGGTGACTGGGAAGTGGTCGCCGACGGCCTCGTCTCCCCGACGGGTCTTGCGGTTGGTGACGACAACACGGTCTATGTCGCTCAGGAGTTCGTTGGCTCGATCGTCGCTGCGCGCTGGACGGATGACGGCTCGGCGCCGCCACCACCGCCACCGCCACCACCACCGCCAGGCCCGACCGTTGAGGTCGTTGCTGAGGGGCTGAACAGCCCACGCGGTATCGCGGTCGACGACGACGGCATGATCTACGTCGCGCAGGCTGGTGTTGCCGGTGACGATTGCTTCACCGTCGGCGAAGGCGAGGAAGCGTCCGAACTCTGCTTCGGTGCATCCGGTGCCGTCAGCATGATCATGGATGGCGTGGTCGTCGATGTCGTCAGTGACGTGACGTCCTACACCTTCTCTGCTCCGGAGTTCGTTGGTCCGCAGGATGTCGTCGTCGGTGCCGACGGCGCTGTCTACTCGATCGTTGGTCTGGGTGCTGACCCGGCCGACCGGGACGAACTCGGCGAGCGCGCGACCGGCCTTGGCTGGTTGATCGAGGCCGATGGTGCCGGTAGCTACGCACCGGTCCTCGACGTCGCGGCCTACGAGGCAGAGGCCAACCCGCACGGCGAAGAGATCGACTCCAACCCATTCTCGATCGTCATGACCGAGGATGGCTGGGTTATCTCCGACGCTGGCGCGAACGCGCTGCTGGCGGTTGACTCTGAGGGCACGATCACAACGCTGGCCGTCTTCGAAGATCAGATGGCCGACGCGCCGGACTTCCTGGGCCTGCCGGAAGGCACCCAGATTCCGATGCAGGCGGTGCCGACCGGTGTCGTTCAGGGCCCGGATGGCGCCTTCTACGTCGGTGAACTGACCGGCTTCCCATTCGCTGTGGGTATGGCGCGCGTCTGGCGCGTGATGCCGGGCGAGGAGCCGGAGGTCTACGCCGAGGGATTCACCAACATCATCGACCTCGCGTTCGATGACGAGGGCAACCTCTTCGTGCTGGAGATGTTCGCGGGCGGTCTGCTGGCGGGCAATCCGGAGGACCCGACGACGTTCGCTGGTCACCTGCACATGGTTGGCGCGGACGGTAGCGTCGAGGAAGTGCTGTCCGAAGGGCTCATCGCCCCGAGCGGCATGGCCTTTGGCCCCGATGGCACCCTCTACATCTCGAACTTCGGCATCATGCCGGGCATGGGTCAGGTTGTCAGCGTCACCTGGGAGTAAGACCTCAGGAGCTCTAACTTGACGTAGCAGACACCCCCGTCCTTGTGGCGGGGGTGTTTGTGTCTGGGCGTGATGCGTGATGCGTGATGCGTGGTGCGTAATGCGTAATGCGTAATGCGTGATGCGTGATGCGGGGGAGATACTGCCTCGCCCCTATGGCTTTACTCGATACACATGACACGCTACTCTCTCCGCATCACGCATCACGCATCACGCATCACGGACCACTGGGTATACTCGCCTGTGGCCTCGGTGTGACCTGGTCTGGTCGTTGTCCGAATTCGAGGCATGTGAGAGGGCTGGCGTGAACGAGCAGTTGCGTCTCGGTGCGTACATGCTGACGGCGTTCGGGGTGATCCTGTTTCTGGCATCGGTGTTTGCCGATCCGCTGGCGTTGGGGATGCCTGGGTCGTCGTTTGGCTGGAAGCAGATGCTCGGCTCGGCCATCGGGCTGATACTCGCGACGCTCGGCCTTGTGGTCCTTCGTCGTCCTGACGATGGGAATCGCCCGACAGGGAGGTAGTGGTGCCATGAAGGGCATTATTCTGGCGGGCGGGCTTGGCTCACGCCTCTATCCGCTGACGCACGCGACCAACAAGCACCTGCTGCCGATTTACGATCAGCCGATGATCTACTATCCGATCAGCACGCTGGTCAACGCAGGAATCGACGACGTAATGGTCGTTACCGGCGGTCCCCACGCTGGTCATTTCGTGCCAGTGCTCCGCAACGGCAAGCAGTTCGGCCTGCGCCACATCGAGTACACGTATCAGGAACGCGAGGGCGGCATCGCTGAGGCACTTGGCCTGTGCGAAGAGTTCGCCGACGGCGAACCGGTCTGCGTCATCCTCGGTGACAACACGACCGACGCCGACATCCGCCCCACCGTCGAATCGTTCGAGTCGGGCGCGGTGCTGTTCCTGAAGCAGGTACACGACCCGCAACGCTTCGGCTGCCCGGTCTTCGACGCGGATGATCCGAGCCGGATCCTTGAGATTCAGGAGAAGCCGCGAGAGCCGAAGAGCAACATGGCCGTGACTGGCCTCTACATCTACGATGCGACCGTCTTCGACTTCATCCACGACCTCAAGCCCTCTGAGCGGGGCGAGCTCGAGATCACCGACGTCAACAACTTCTACCTCCGCGAGAACCGCCTCCACTGGGTCGAACTCGACGGCTTCTGGAGCGACGCCGGGACCTTCGAAAGCCTGTACCGGACGACCCGGTACTGGGCGGAGAAGAAGATGGGGGTGGATCGGGAGTCGGGCGGCGGGAACCGAGGGTAGGTGAGCCAGGTAGGTCCGGTTGGGTTGGGTGGGTATTGCGAACCCCACCCCCGGCCCCTCCCCTTCGCGGGGAGGGGAGTCGGTAGCGAGCACGCTCGTCCTTCTTCAGACCCAAGTGGCTCAATTTAGCAACTGATACGTTCCCCACGGGCACCCCTCCCCCGCCAAGGGGAGGGGCTGGGGGAGGGGTGCGCACCCCCTTCGCACCTCCGCGATGCCCCACCCAACTTCAAGACCCCCGATTCCCCAATCCCGAATCCCTTCCCTACGCCACCACGACCTTCCGCCCCAGGCTCTCACCCGCCCAGTTTGGCTTGTAGTACGCATACACACGGCTGGCGACGGCTTCGGCGCGGACGGGGTAGAGGGCGCGGGCTTCGAACGCGAGCGTCAGCGTGTCGCCCGGTTCGAAGTCCTCGATGTAGAAGATCACCTTGCGGCCAGCCAGTTCCCAGCGCTTGAGGATTGGATCGCTGTCGACCAGCGCGTCCAGGGTTGACTCGACGGCGGCGAAACCGGTTGGGATGGCGACGTCGAGGACGACCATGCCGGTGCCGAGCATCTCGGGTGGGTTGTAGGTGATCGTGGCCGTGATGTCGAGCGTGTCGTCGACTTCAATCTCGTCGGCGCTGTAGTCGACCGAGAGGTCGAAGATCGGACGTTCGATGGCGCCGGATTCGGGCAGGTTGTAGCGACGGACGGCTTGGCCCATGACCTGACCGGTGCCGGATGTCTCGATTGAGATCGTGCCGCCGACCGGAACCTCAACGACCTGGAGAACGTCGGCGTTCTCGGCGTCGATGTGGACTTCGTGGGTGAAGGCGCCGCTGCTGAGGAAGACGGTCGCGTCGATGTCGTCGCGGCTGCTGCTGGCGGCAGTCGTCATCGCCTGGAGGGCAACGACGGTGTCCTGGGTCGAGCCGAAACCACCGCTGGAGTTGCGCTGGGCGGCCAGCCAGCGGATCGCCCGGCCAGCGTCGAGGTCGCGGTCGAGTGTCAGCAGGGCTAAGGCTGCGTAGGCGGTCGTCTCGACGGCGGCGCTGCTTGGACCGGGGTAGAAGGGGCTGAACGATTCGGTATCGACTGGTCGTGGTTCCTCGCCCCAGTGGAGACCTTCATCGTCCTCTTTGGCAATGGCCATCAGCGCGTCGAGGGCTGTGCCGGCCTCGCTGCTGCCGGCAAGGGCGAGGGCGTAGGTCGTCAGCGCCAGCGGGTAGTCGTCGGTCGTCGTTGCGAGTTTGCCTTCAAGGTAGTGGACGGCAGCGGTTGCGCCTTCGGTGTCTCCAGCCTCGATGAGGGCGATGGCGATGAAGGCTGTCAGGGCGGTTGTGCCTTCCAGCCCACCGAGCAACTCGGTGTGGTGGACGAAGCCGACTGGCTCGAAGGAGCCGTCGCTGCGTTGGTGGCTGCGAATCCACTCGTTGCCGGTTGTGAGGACCGACTCGTCGATGTAGACGATCTCCGCTGCCTGGGCGAAGGTCTTGAGGACGAAGGCGGTCAGCCAGAGGCTGCCGACCTCGTCGCTCTCACCGAAGGCCGAGAAGCTGGCATCCGAGCGGCGATAGGTCATCTCGCGCTGGTAGCCGGTCAGCATCAGCGTCTCGGCCCGGGCACGGACCTCTGGCTTGAGTTGGCCAGTCTCGTTCAGGTAGCGGGTCACGAAGACGTTTGGCGCGAACATGATCATGTTCTGCTCGCCGCAGCCGAACGACATCTGCAGCAGCGATTCCAGTCCGTCCATCGTCTGACTCAGGACGTTGCCGGTCACGGCGATGAACGCCCGTCCGGAGCCATCGACGGTAAAGTCGGGCAGGCTGAGGTCGACGTCGCGCTCGGTCCCGGTTGCGAGGACGAGGTTCTCGACCATCTCGCGGGCGACGCCCTCCGGCTCGACGATCATCTCCTTGATGATCGCGTCGGCCACCGATGTACCGCGGGCGGTAATCCGCAGCGGATGAACGCCCAGTGCCGTCGTCCGGATCGGGAAACTTGCTGCGCCGACCTCATTCGGGCCAACGGTGACGGTCTGGGTCAGATCACCCAGCGGTTCGAACCAGTCAGCCGGTTCCAGTTCGACGGTGAAGGTCTCGGCGGACTGGGTGTAGTTGTAGAGCGCAATCGCGGCCGGGAGTTCCTCGCCACGGATGGCAGAGAAGGGCAGGTCGACCGACACAAAGAACGGCTGGAAGACACGCAACTCGGCCTCGCCGATGCCAAAGCCATGCTGCTGCGAGAGGGCGACAGCACGGAACATCCAGGTCGTGATGCTGTCGGGCGCGGTGGCGGCATGGGTGGCGCGGCCACTGTCGTCGGTCGTCAGATCGGACCAGATCCACGTTTCGGGGAAGAACTGGCGGATGCGCTGCGGCTGAGCCTGGGCGGACCCGTTCTGCGACTGATCGGCGTTGGTCGCCATCGCGACTGGAGGCATTGCACCTCCGTCATCGTCAGATTCCTCCGCGGCGCCAGCGGCGAATTCGAGGAATCGCTGCTCGATCTCCTTGCCTTCCGGGACGTTCTGGTTCGTGAGGACGACGACACCGGCATCGCGGAAGGTATCTTCCGCACCGGGGATCTTCGTCGGCCCCCACGGATCGAACATCGGCTGGAACTCGATCCCGCCTTCCGCCTCGTGGAGTTCGGCCTGTGGTTGCAACGAGAGTTGTTCCAACTCGGCGAAGACCTGCTGGAGATTCAGCCGGTTCTCGGCCAGGATGAAGACCGAGCGGTCGACTGCCACCAGCCCAACCCGAGCCGGGCCATCGGTCTGGACGGCAATCTCGACCTCGTCGCCCGGTTCGACTTCTTCCGCGCCCGGTTCGACGCTGACAGCCAGCGGGTAGTCGCCGCTGACCGAGAACGGCACGTAGTCGGCGGCCACTTCGCCGCTCGGCAGGATCTGATAGACGAGCAGCCGTGCCTCAGGCGCCATCATCGGTGTCAGCGTGAGTTCGATCTCTGGCGAGTCGGTGACGGACGAGAAGACGACTTTGCCGCGAGCCAGCACCTCGTAGAAGAAGCTGCGCGCTTCGTTGGTGGCTGAGACGCGGAAGCGTGCCGTCTGGCCAACCGCGAGTGTCCCGCTCGTCTCCTGAGCGACGTGGATGAAGGTGCTGCTGGGCGAGTAGCCGGAGCGCAGGTTCAGGTAGGCCCACGACGAATCGTTCGCGGAGGCGTCAAGCGTGAGCATGGCGGCATCGTCGGGCGGCGTGAGGGTCAGTGTGCCGACGCCGTTGCGGGTGACGACGGTCTCCGATGTGTTCTCCGAGAGGCCGAAACTGTCGTCCTGCCAGGTCATGTTGATGCGGACGGCAGTGTCGACCGGTTCTTGTCCGGGCGTTTCGGTGATGACCAGCAGCGTCAGCGGCAGGCCAGGCTTGAAGCTGCTACTGTCGGGGATGACGCGCAGTGCAACTGGCCCCTCGGCGATGGCGACGAGTTGGGTGGTCGTTTCCTCGTACCCGGTTGCCTGCTCGATGACCGTCACATCAATCTGGACGCTGCCGAGGCCGCCACCCTGTGGCGAACCCGCGACGTACTCGACGGCGGGGACCTCGAAGACGAGCCGGCCATCACGGATCGGCTGGCGAACGGTTGCATACTCTTCCCATGCGCCGACGTAACGTGAGGCAATGATCTCGACCTCGCCATTGACCGGCTTGCCGAACGCGTACTCGGCAGCGATGACACCGCTGATCGGCTCGTCGACGAGCGCCCAGTCGCGCTCCAGGTCGACGCTGACCTCGTACTTCGGCAGGACGTAGCGCTCGACGCGGATGTCGGTCTGGGTGCTGCGGCGCTCGTTACCGGCCATGACCGACCAGACACCGAGGTTCGGTTCGGTCGAGAGCGGCAGGTCGAGTGCCGCCATCCCGTACTCGTCGGTCGTGACTTCACGCTTGAAGACCTTGATCCCCTGGGCATCGAGCACGTCGACAGTGACGGCTCCGGGAACGGGTCGCAGCGTCGGATCAAGCGTCAGGACGCGGATGTGGACGGTCTGCCCCGGCTTGTAGATCGGCTTGTCGGTTTCGACGAAGACGAGTGTGCCGTCTTCGATCTGGACCTCGGCCGTCGCCTGGAACCCCTTTGCCGACACCTTCAGGCTGTAGTCACCTTCGGCGATGTCGGGGAGTTGGAGCGGCACCATCCCGCGCCCCGCGACCCAGGCCGAGCCACTGGCGACGGTTGCGCCATCCTTGATCAGATCGACGGTGACGGTACTGTTCGCGATCCGTCGTCCGCTGAAAATCGCCAGCGAGACCGATTCGGCCTGGCCCGACCGCAGCACCCGAGGTGCGATCGCCAGGTAGCCCTCGACATCCTCATCGACGCGTGGGCCAATCGTTGGGGTGACATTCGCCTGAGGGTCGAATGGATCGTTGGGATCGGGTGTATTGCTGTCGTCATCGAGCAGCATCGAACCGACCAGTGCGCCGGAAGCGACCGCCGCCGCCGTTGCACCACCAACCTTGAGGAACGTTCGCCGGGACACGCGCCGCATCATCGTCAGCCTCCATTCTGCGTGTTGCTGGTGAAACGTCGGTGGTGCGGGGAAAGTTCCGGAGGGGTCGGGGACCGGGATTGGGGATTGGGGATTGGGGGGTGTTGAACGCCGTTTGGCGTCGTCCAGGAACTGGGAGTTCAAGGCCCCCGAATCCCCAATCTCCAATCCCGGTCCCCAACCTGCCGTATCATGCGCCGAGAGCGGAGAACACGATGAGTGACGAGCAGGCGACAACCGGGAATAGCGTTCCTCCGGCAGCAGGTGTCCGGCTTCAGTGGGACGACCTGCCGGAGCACCTTCGTGGCGTGGTCGAGGATCGGTTGGGTAGCCGGGTCATTGCTGCCCGGTCGCAGCCGAGCGGATTCTCGCCGGGTGTCGCGTCCCGGTTGACGCTGGCTGATGGGCAGTGCGTGTTCCTGAAGGCTGTTAGCCCGGAGCCGAACCCGGATTCGCCGTCGTTCCATCGCCGCGAGGCAAGGATCGTCGCGGCGTTGCCCCCTGATGCGCCGGTACCGCGACTGCTGTGGTCGCACGACGAGGGCGAAGACGGCTGGGTCGTGCTGGTGTTCGAGGATGTCGAGGGGCGCGAACCCACCACCCCCTGGGTCCCGGCTGAACTTGACCGCGTCATCGAGTCGATCGTCGGGCTGTCAGATGCGCTAACGCCTTCGCCGCTGGATGAGGACTTCGCCGGGACGACCGAGAACTGGGGCATTTTCCGGATCGGTTGGTGGCATCTGGTCGAGTACGGGCAGCCGGAAGGGCTGGATGACTGGTCGTTGCGCCACCTGCCGGAGTTGATCGATCTTGAAGCGAAGGCTTCGCAGGCGGTCGCTGGCACGACGCTGCTCCACCTCGACCTGCGGGCCGACAACCTGCTGGTGACCGACGATCGGGTGCTGGTCGTTGACTGGCCGCACGCCCGGATCGGCGCGCCGTGGCTGGATATCGCCTTCTTCATCCCCAGCATGCGGATGCAGGGTGGTCCGCCACCAGAGGAGATCTTCGTCCGCCATCCTGCCGCACGCGATGCCGACCCCGATGCGGTCAACGCTGCGCTGGCGGCGATTGCAGGCTTCTTCACGCGCCAGTCGTTCCAGCCGCCACCACCGGGGCTGCCGACGCTCCGCCCCTTCCAGGCCGCTCAGGGCGCAGTCGCCCGCGAATGGCTGGCATCACGCTTGGGCTGGTCCGACTAGCGCGCAAACAAGACCGGCCGACAACCAGCCCCCCCTGTCGTCCACCGCCCAGAGGGCACCCGGCAGCGAAGGACCTCCCCGCCTTGACCGCTCAAGCAGTTAGCGAGGAGAGGTCCTTCGCTGCCGGGTGCCCTCTGGGCGGTGGACGACAGGGGGGCTGGGTAGGAATGACCACAACTACTCATTGCGCAGGTTCCTCCTCCGGAAAGTACTCATACGGCAACAATGAAGCGATTGGGTGCTGTCGCGGATGTAGCGCGATCATCGGTGGCATAGAGTCGCCCGTGTTCGAGTCGACTGCGACGGAGGACTCGGACGAGACTGCTGCCGCCAGGATGGCGTCGTGGGTCGCAGCGAGGCGACACAACGATCACGAGGATCCGTGACACTTTGGATATGCTCCAATCCCTCGACTGGACCAACGAGCCGCCACCCTTCATCGACGCGCTGGCAGGCGACAGGCGTTTGCGTTCCCCGGCGTGAACTGTCGCCTGCTGGCTCATATCCCCCGTTCCGTAGACGCCGACCGACGGAACTGCTGCCGGCGCACACATCGTCCGGCTGGACCCACTCGTGGACGCGCGACGCTGGGCCTGGCCATCACCGCCGCTTTGCATCCGACACGACGATGAGAGAAACGGAGCACCACGATGAACGAAGTCTGCTTCTGTGGTTGGCAAGGACGCGTCGAAGACCGCAGGTACCTGTTGCTGGATAACGGCAACGAGGCGCTGGCCTGCCCGAACTGCGGTCACGTCGATACGCTCGACTACCTGCCCAATCAGAGCCGTCGCGAACTGCTCGCGATCGCGCATGAACGCTCCGCCGCTCGCCGCTATAGCAACGCGCCAGTGCGGTTGCGGACCGCGCATCGGGCCGCCTGATCGATCGGCGCGCATACTCCGAAGGGATAACCGGAATGTCAATCGCCAACAGGTTCGGGAGACTGACTCCCGGAGATCTGGACGTACCGTACCCGAGGGTGGCCACTCGGGCGGGGCAGCCAATGACCGCCAGGCAGGCACGCACGCAGGCGGCTGCCTGGGTTGAGGCGTCTCTGCCCGAGTGGCCGGGCATCATCGGCGCGCACTTCGTCGGCGGGATCACCATCATGCCCGATGACGCGCCGTTTCGTGAGAGCAAGGACATCGACCTGCACCTGATCTTCGAGGAGGGAAGCCCCGCCCTGCGTCAGTCCGGGCCGTTCATGAACGTGCTCGAAGTCGAGTTCGGCGGGGTCGCGATCGAAGCCGGGGTGAAGTCCGCGAGCGAGTACCGCTCGGCAGAGGTCGTGTTGAGCAACCCGGAGATCGCCCACCACCTGACGCTGGATAGCCTGATCTATGATCCGCGAGGGATGTTGCAGGCGCTGCAGGAGCAGGTTCGGCGTGACTACGCACGTCGCGGGTGGGTGCTGGCCCGCGTCGAGCACGAGCGCAATTCGCTGGCAAACGTGATGGCGCTGCGGCCAATGGTCGCCGCGCAGTATGGCCCCCTCAGTGAACTCTCGTTGCTCGGCTATGGATCGACGGTGCTGACCGGGCTGCTCAGCGTGGCGAGGTTACGGCCACCCAGGATCGGGACGGGCGCACTCGTCCATCTGGGGAGTTCGCTGGCGGCCTACTACCGTCTCGATCTGTACGACGAACTGCTGGAGGTCTTTGGGATCCGTAGGCTGACGGCAGGTGAGGTCGAAATCTGGCTGGACGAGGCGACTGAGGCATTCGACCTGGCTGTGGCGACCCGTCGGACGCCACACCCGTTCCAGCACAAGATGCACGCGCACCTGCGGCCGTATGTGATCGGCTCGGCCAGGGATCTACTCGATACCAACTCCCACCGGGAGGCGATGCCGTGGATTCACGCCGTCTACGCCGGAGCGACCGACGTGCTCCTGGTCGACGGCCCGGAGTCCGACCGGCCACGCTGGCTGGCCGGTCGCGAACGGCTGCTGGCCGTACTCGGCTCCGATACCCCAGCCGCCCGCGCAGCGCGCTTCGAGCAGTTCCAACGCCTCGCTGACCGCTACTTCCGGCTGGCGGCAGAGATTATCGATCAGCATCCGTTGGTGAGGTGACGTCGGGACGCGGGACGCGGGACGTGGGACGCGAAGATCAGGAACCATTCGCATCACGCATCACGCATCACGCATCACGACCCCTCGCGTTCCGCGTCCCGCGTCCCGCGTCCCGACGTTACTCCTCCCACTCCCCCGCCTCGTCGCCATCGGGCCAGAGGTGGGGGCCGCTGTGTTCGCCGTTGCAGAGGAGTTCTTCGCCGGGGCGAGTCGCGACGACGGCGGGGCGGAGAACGGCCATTCCGGTGCGGGGGTGGGTGGGGAACTGTGCCGGTAGTCCGACGCGATGCAGCCGGCAATAACCGCGCTGTATTGCGCCAGGTAGCGCGGGATCAGGTTCCAGCGTGGCGGGGACAATATCCACAGGTTCGTTCTCGGTCGCCACGTGCGCTCCCTCGTCTGGTCGTTGTACCACCGTCATGCGTCACGATTGACGTGATACGCAGGTTCAGTGTACTCCCAACGGTCGGCTTGTCTGAACTCAGCCAGCATCTCCGGCGTGAACGACTGGCCGGGGTAGTGCCGATTTCTCCAGATGACGAACGCGTGCACCTGAATGCGATTGGTGCGGAACTCCTCGACCATCAGTTCGCCAACCGGCCCGGCCCTCTCGATCAGCCGCGAGCGCTCGAATGCCTCGAACAACGGCGATGCGTCGTAGTCGATGTGTCTCCACGCGGGCTGCCAGCCGGAGGCGTCGCCATCCAGCAGCATGTACTGAGCACCGGGGATGCCTTCCAGCGGCAAGCCGACCGAACCGGGGTTGAAGATGCGCCAATTCCCGGCGGTGCGGTCCATCGCGAGGTGCGTATGGCCAGCGATGACGAACGACTCCTCAATGCCGTCCAGAATCTCGGTCAGGGTGTGCTCGGGTGTATCGCGGTGCATTGGCTCCCAATGGCTACGGGGTGACCCGTGAACGACGCGGATGGCGGGCGCGTCGGGGAAGCGCAGCGAGAGCGTGTCCGGCCAGGTCGCGACGATAGCGTGCTGCTCGGCGCTGACCTGCTCACGTAGCCAGGGCAGGGCGCGGAAGTCCTCGGGCGTCCATGCAGCCGGGGCGCGTGGGGTGTCAAAGTCCAGCAGGTAGAACTCGTTGTTCCCCCGGATGACAGCCCAGCCCTCGCTCGTGATGATGTCGATCACGTCGGCTGACGATGGTCCCCAGTTGATCGCATCACCCGCGACAATAACGCGGTCCACACGCTCGCGCTCCAGGTCGCGGCGAACGGCGTCGAGCGCCGGAAGGTTGGCATGGATATCGGCCAGCACCGCCAGTCGGGTCATTGAGGGGCTGTTCTTTCACGAATCGCTACATGTTGTTCTATCAGGATCGCTACAATTGCCGCATGGTAACTGAAACACCGCCGACACCCTCAATCGAATCGATTAACTGGGACCGCAACGGCCTCGTGCCGGGTATCGTCCAGGACGCGCGGACTGGTGAGGTCCGGATGCTCGGCTATCTCAACGCCGACTCGCTCCAACGGACAATCGAGACCGGTCTGGTCCACTTCTACTCCCGCTCGCGACAAACGCTCTGGCAGAAGGGCGAGACGAGCGGTAATGTCCTGCGGCTGGTCGAGGCGCGCGTCGACTGTGATGGTGACACGCTGCTGCTGCGTGTCATTCCAGTCGGGCCAACCTGCCACACCGGCGAGGAAAACTGCTTCTACGCCGATCCAATCGCGACCGGTGAGCCTGCACCGACGGGAGTCGATGTCATCCCACGGCTGGATGACGTGATCGCTCGCCGACAGGCAGAGATGCCTGAAGGGTCGTACACGACCTACCTGTTCCAGCAGGGGATCGACAAGATCGGCAAGAAGATCGGCGAGGAGGCCGCCGAGGTGATCATCGCCGCCAAGAACGGCGATCCGGTTCCGCTCGCCAACGAGGCCGGTGACCTGATCTACCACCTGCTGGTGATGCTGCGTGCCTGCGATGTCCCGCTGGACGACGTGCTGGCTGTCCTCGACGATCGCCGGGGTGGCAAGTGAGCCGCCGCTTCGACGCTGTCCTGTTTGACTGGGACGACACGCTCTGCGGGGCCGAACCGCATCGTTTCGCCTACGCCCAGCTGGTCGCGACACGCTTCGGCGTCGAATTGACGATGTCGGAGGTTTACCGGGCGTTCGTCCGGGCCGGGGATTCGTCGACGATCCCGTGGCATATGCAGCCGGTCAGCCTGCCCGGCGCGCTGGGCATCCCGGAGGCAGACCACTCGGCGTTCATGGAGCAATTCCTCGAACGCGACCTGATCAAGCGCTTCACGCTGTTCGACGACGTCCTGACGATCATCGAGGGGCTGGGCGAGCGCGACTTGCGGACCGGCATCCTCTCCAACAACGACGATGTCGCCCGGCTGATGACGGAACTCGACATCCACCACCACTTCGAGGTGATCGTCTCGCCAAAGACCTTCGGCGTCGGCAAGCCCGAGCCGGAGATCTTCCTGCGGACGATGGAGTTGCTCGACCTCCCGCCCGAACGGGCTATCTACGTCGGCGACTCTTACGACAACGACGTCATCGGCGCCCGCGCCGCCGGGATGACCCCGGTCCTGATCGACCGCTTCCTCATCAACCTCGACAGCCACGACGCGGAGCATCGCGTTGAGACGCTGCACGATCTAGCCGAGTTGCTGGACCGGTTGATTCATTCGTGATGCGTGATGCGTGATGCGGGATGCGTGATGCGTCATTGAGGGCTGCACCCCTTGCCCTGTCATCCTGAGCCGCAGCGAAGGATCTCCCCATCTTGGAAACAGGGTTGGTTCTGACAGATGAATGATCCCTGCCGATAGACACACGACCGTCTCGGAGTCGGGGGAGATCCTTCGCTGCGGCTCAGGATGACAGGGTAAATGGCGCGGTTCCATGCCCACCTGAGGTGCATCGTGACGTGTCGGCTGTGGTGATGAAAAAGCGGGTGAGCCGTCTGGCCCACCCGCTGAGAACTGACTAACTGACCGGCTGACCGACTATCTCGTCCCCTGAACGCCAAGGATGCTAGCCAAGGTCCGCAACCGCGACTGGGCGGGGCGGACGTTGCGGCCTTCGGCGGCGGTCGTGATGATGTCGCTGGCGAAGTCGCGCAGGACATTGACGGCTTCCGGGGTGTTGAGGTCGTCGTCGAGCGCGCCGCGGAAGCGGGTCTCGAAGCCGGCGCCATCGAACTCGTCGCCACGGCGGGAGTCGAGCAGGGCGGCTTCCTTGAGCAGGCTGGCGAGGCCCTCGTACTCGGCCGGGCCGGTGTCGCGGTAGTTCCACGACTCGCGGTAGTGGTTCGAGTGCAGGTAGAGGCGCAGGGCGTCGGCGCTGTGGATGCGCAGGACGTTGCGGGCCAGGACGAGGTTGCCGAGCGACTTGCTCATCTTCTCACCCTGGTAGCGGACCATCCCGATGTGCATCCAGAACTGGCAGAACGGCTCCTCGCCACTGGCGTGCTGCGACTGGGCGATCTCGCACTCGTGGTGAGGGTAGATCAGGTCGCTACCGCCGCCGTGGATGTCGATCTTCGGGCCGAGGTAGCGCATCGCCATGGCGGAACACTCGACGTGCCAGCCGGGGCGTCCCGGTCCCCATGGGCTTTCCCAGGCCGGTTCACCTGGCTGCTGGCCCTGCCAGAGGATGAAGTCGAGCGGGCCTTCCTTGCGGGGGTCGTCCGGGTCGGCGCCGCGCTCGCGCGAGAGCTCGACCATCTCGTCCCAGGAGTACTTGCCGAGGACGCCGTAATCCTCGTCGTTGGCGACGCGGAAGTAGACGTTGCCCTGGCTCTCGTAGGCGTAGCCGTCGGCGATCAGCGCCGAGGTGATCTCGATGATCTTTTCGGTCTCCTCGCTGGCGCGCGGGTAGGCCTGCGGCCAGAGGCAGTTGAGGGCCGAGAGGTCTTCGACGAGTTGCTTGGTGTGGCGGTCGCCGAGCAGGTCCCACTGCTCGCTGTCGCGCTTGGCCCGCTTGAGGATGTCGTCGTCGATGTCGGTCACGTTCTGGACGTAACGCACGCGCCAGCCGAGGTACTGGCAGTAGCGGTTGAGGACGTCGAAGGTGAGGTAGGTCATCGCGTGGCCGATATGCGTCGTGTCGTAGGGCGTGACGCCGCAGACGTACATCTTGACTGTCCGGCCATCGAGCGGCTGGAACTCGCGCTTCTCACCCGACAACGTATCGTAGAGTTTCACCGTTTTCCCACTCCTGCTGTACCCGACTCCGTGGCCGGCCTGACGTGATCAATTCAATTGTGCACACATTACCGTGCGAGACTCGTGCTGGACGCCTTCTCGAACGCGCATTCCACACTGGCTATTCCCATGAACGCGTAGTATCCCACGGTTTACCCCACCCCCCAACCCCCTCCCCTACAGGGAGGGGGGCTTTCGGTTCGGAGGGGCCAACTTGACACATTGCATCTAACTCCCCCTCTCCCCGTGGGGGAGGGGGTCGGGGGGTGGGGTCGGCCCGCACCTTGCAACGCTTCCCCAGCGACGTACCATTGATTCTCTGGATTGAAACAGACGACAGGACATACAGACGATGGCCGAACGTAGCAACGACAACAGCAGAGAAAATGAGAAGCAGAACGACGGGGCGCGATCGCGCAGGCGGGCGCGTGCCGTTCGTCCGCACTGGGCCGACCGGGCAGAGATGCGTGAGAATCCGTCGCTGAACGCGCGGGAGCGACTGGGTCAGCCGACCGAGGACGAACAGTTCCTTGAAAGCAAGACGCGCGAGCCGGATGTCTCGGCATTTACCCATTCCGATCCGTGGCGGGTGCTGCGGATCATGGGCGAGTTCGTTCAAGGGTTCGATACGCTGGCCGATGTCGGCAAGGCGGTGACGATCTTCGGCTCGGCGCGGGTAACCGAGGACGATCCGATGTACCAGGCTGCGCGTGAACTCGCCGCCCTGCTTTCGAAAGAAGGGTTCGCCGTCATCACTGGTGGTGGGCCGGGCATCATGGAAGCCGCCAATCGGGGCGCGGTCGATGTTGATGGCCAGTCGATCGGCTGCAATATCGAGTTACCGTTCGAACAGGGGATGAATCAGTACGTCGAGATCGCGGTCAACTTCCGCTACTTCTTCGTCCGCAAGACAATGTTCGTGAAGTATGCCGAGGCATTCGTGATCTTCCCCGGTGGATTCGGGACGCTCGATGAACTGTTCGAGGCGCTGACACTGATCCAGACCGGCAAGATCCACAATTTCCCAATCGTCCTCTTCGGCAGTGAGTACTGGCAGGGGCTCTTCGACTGGATCAAGAACACGCTCCTGGCCGAGGGAAAGATCTCGCCGGAGGACCTCGAACTGCTGGCGATCGTCGATACCCCCGAAGAAGCCTGCAAGATCATCGTCGACTGCTACGACAACCAGTGCTGGCTGCCGGAGGATCAGTCAGCAGCAGCGCGGTTAGGGATTCGGGATAGGGACTAGATGACGGGAGTCAGGCATTCGGGGGCGATGCGACATCCTCTTCTGATACCTGACACCTGTCACCGATCACCTCATCCGGTAGAATAGCGCCCATCACATGCTGGGTAGGGGAGTGGACGGTTCGGGACAGGGGCGGAGGATCCATTTGCAGGTTGGCGCACCGGGCGGGATCCGGCTGTCGTACACCCGGATCAGGATCGTGCTGGTAATAGCGCTGGCGGTCTCTGTTTGCTGGAGTAGCCTGCCACTTCGGTCTGCTGGAGCCGCGTCTGGCCCGGTGGAACTGATCGTCACCTTCCGGACTGAATCTCCATTCTGGGCGTCGTACAAGACCGCCGAAGGTCTGGCGGTCGATGCTGTCGCTCGGGCCGATCGTGGCCTGCGCGTCCAGCGGCAGATTGCCGCGCGCTCATCGCTTGCGTTACTCACCTACAACAACTCGACCAGCGCCGCGAAGGCGATGGCGACGTTGCGGCGGAATCCGGATGTGCTGGCTGTTGAGCCGAACGTTGGCCGGCGGTTGGCCTGGGTTCCCGAAGAGGAGTCATACGCCGGCCAGCAATGGTGGCTGGACCTGATCAACGCGCCGAATGGCTGGAACATCTCGACCGGTATCGATCAGACGATTGTCGCCGTGATCGATAGTGGTGTTTCGACGACACACCCGGACCTCGCAGGGCGGCTCCTGCCCGGATACAACGCGGTCGATGGCAGTAGCGACGCGTCCGACATCGACGGCCACGGGACGCATGTCGCGGGGATCATCGCTGCGCAGGACAACGGTCTCGGTACGGTTGGCGTCGCGATGGGCGTCATGATCCTGCCGATTCGTGTCGTTGACGGGGCAGGCGATATCGACGTCGCCGATGAGATCGAAGCGATCTACTGGGCAGTCGATAACGGCGCCGATGTCATCAACCTGAGCCTGGGTGCCGAGGAGTACATCCAGGCCGAGCGTGAGGCGATCCAGTACGCCTACAACAACGGCGTCGTTGTCGTGGCCGCGGCCGGGAACGCCTTCAACCAGGTCAGTTACCCCGGCAACTACGATGAGGTAATCGCGGCGGGAGCATTGCGGGCTGATGGCTATCCGGCTCCGTTCACCTCGCGGATTACCCGTGTTGATGTGGCAGCTCCCGGTGAGTCGATCTTCTCGCCTGGCTGGGATAGCTTCTACGGCGACTACTGGGACGATGTCTTTTACTCGGACAACACGGCCGTCTCGGGGACGTCGTTCTCGTCGGCGATCGTGGCCGGGGCGGCGGCCTTGATCAAGTCGGTCGATCCGACGGCTGGTGTCGAGCACATCCGTAGCCTGCTGAAGAACACGGCAACGAACACCGGCGGGCCGGAACTCGAAGCCGGTTCGGGCGCGGGTCAGGTGAACATTGAAGCCGCCTTGCGGGCGTCGCTCGACTTCGAACTGGGTGAGACCTGGAACCGGACCGATGAGCCGGTCGCCAGCGGGGCTGTCAGCCGGACCTGGCTCTGGGGGCAGGACCCATGTGACGCGCGCTACGAGGCATACGACGACACGCAGCGTGGTACGCGGCTGGTCTGCTACTACGACAAGAGCCGGATGGAAGTGACCAACCCGCACGACGACCGCAGCGAGCAGTGGTACGTCACGAACGGTCTGCTCGTGACAGAGTTGATCACCGGTGAGATGCAGGTCGGCGACAACCGCTTCGAGACGCGTGGCGCGGCCTGGGTGAACATCGCCGGAGACCCGGACGACACGAGCGGCCCGACCTACTCAGCGTTTGCCAAACTGCTCAATCTACCGGCGATTGGACCGGATCAGACGATCCTGATGACGGTGGATCGTGGTGGCAAAGTCGGCTCCAACCAGCACCTCGCGGAGTACGCGGTTACGAGTGGACCGTTCATCGAGCAGACCAGCCACCGTATCGCAAACGTCTTCTGGGAGTATCTGAACAGCACCGGCCCAATCTCCAGCGGTGACACGCTCATCGAGGGACAACTCTTCGAGCCGTGGTTCTACGCAACCGGCTATCCGATCACCGAGGCCTACTGGGCGCGGGTGAAGGTCAAGAACATCATCCAGGATGTGCTGATCCAGTGCTTTGAGCGCCGATGCCTGACCTACACACCGGCGAACGTTGCCGGCTGGCAGGTGGAGATGGGCAACGTCGGGCGACACTACTACGACTGGCGCTACGCCGTGGCCGTTATTGACGACACCCTCAAGCCATCGCGGACGCCGGCGAACATGACCGCTGAACCACGCCAGTCACAGCGACAACTGTGGCGGAGCCGGATGTACTAGCGGCGATCTCTACATCACGCGTCTACTACGATGTGAGACATGTGACCAACGATTTCTTCCATGCCGCAATTGATCGTTGCCATTTTCGTTCTGCAAAAGCCGGAAGTCCTATGGAACGGCAGGTGTGAAGCCGCTATCCTTCTACGATGCTCCTCGGGAGAGGGAAGTGATGACTGCCACTGCCGTGCCGCGCTCATGACGCTACGGTGGTCAATCTGGGAGGATACCCTGTGACACGTCAGACGCATCGTCTGATGGCGCTCGTTGTCGTGCTGGCGCTGGTCGTGACGTCGATCACTCCAGCCCTCGCGATCGGCTCATCACCTAGCCTGGACGGACCGGATACCACCGTTGAGAAGATCACCGGTTCGGCGGGGTTGAAGCACCCGACACTCGATTCGAAACTCTACAAAATGAGCCGCGAGGTGCAGTCCGGCCGGCAGTCGCATGACGCGATTGCCCGGCAGGCGAAGGTCTCACGCGGTTCTACTGTCGCGGTCGCGATTCACGTCGCCGATGATCCGGCTCCGATCGTGGACTGGCTGAACACTCACGGCGCGACCGTCGATGGCGTCGGTGAGCGACTGGTCGAGGCATACGTTCCGGTCACGGCCCTCGCGTCGCTCGGCTCGCTGGCGGGGGTGCTGGCGGTTGATTCGATCCTGCCGCCGGTCTCGAAGGTGGTCTCACAGGGATTGGCTCCGCACGGTGTGCCGGAGTGGAGCAGCAACGGCTTTACTGGCGCCGGTGTGAAGATCGGCATCATCGATGTCGGCTTCGAGGGTATCGTCGCACTGGTCGGCAACGAACTTCCACAGATGGTCGTGCGTTGCTATCCACTGATCGGGGGACCGACCTCGAACCTGACGGACTGCCAGCGTGGCAGCGTCCACGGAACGGCAGTCGCCGAGACAGTCCACGACGTTGCTCCCGATGCGACGCTGTACATCGCCAATCCCGCCAGTTGGCTGCAACTGAAGCAGACGGTCCAGTGGATGGTGTCAGAAGGCGTCACGGTCATCAACCACTCGGTGGGCTGGACCTGGAGTGGACCCGGCGATGGCACGACGGTCTACAACGATAGCCCGCTTCGAACGGTTGATCTGGCCGTCGCAGGTGGTGTCACCTGGGTCAATGCCGCCGGGAACGAGGGGCTTGCGACCTGGTCCGGGGATTACCTCGATTCCGACGACGACGGCGTCCTGGAGTTCACTGCTGGCGGGATCGATCTGAACTCGGTTCCGGGGTTCCCGGGGCAGTCGATCGATCTCATGCTGCGCTGGGATGATTCGTGGGGCGGGGCAGATACGGACCTCGATCTCTACCTGCTCGATGGGTTCGCTAACATCGTCGCAACCAGCGAGGAACCGCAGAGTGGCGGGGCCGGGCATACGCCGTACGAGTTCCTGTCCTACACGCCGCTCTCATCGGGCTACTACTACATCATGATCGAGCACTTTGGTGGCAGTGAGCCGGAATGGCTCCAGATTCAGGAGTTCAACGGGCTGCCGCTGGGCTTGTCGACGGCTGCGTACAGCATCGCCAATCCGGCAGAGAGCGCGAGTCCGGGTCTGCTCGCAGTCGGTGCTGCGCCATGGTTTGCGCCTGACACGATTGAGGACTTCTCCAGTCAGGGGCCGACTCGCGATGGCCGGATCAAGCCGGATGTCGTCGGACTCGATCGGGCCGATACCGTTTCATACGGCCCTTCCGGTTTCCCCGGTACGAGCCAGGCATCTCCACACGTGGCGGGGATGGCGGCGCTTGTGAAGCAGCGCTTCCCTTCATACGGGCCGGTCGAGGTCGCCCAATACCTGCGCTCGAAGGCGAACCAGGCCAGCGCGCCGAACAACGTCTGGGGGTATGGGTTGGCACAACTGCCGGAGATCGTTGACGGTGAGAACCCGGTACCGGTGATCAGCAGCGTTTCGCCGAACTCGATCCAGGTCGGGACCTACCCAGCGACCGTGACGATCGACGGCAGCGGGTTCACACCGGATTCGGTCGCGCGCTGGGACGGCGAGGACCGTGAGACCACCTACGTCAGCCCGAACCAGGTGACGTTCGCGGTCGAATATCTCGACACGAACGTGCCGTCATCGGGCGACATCACGGTGAAGAATCCCAGTCCCGGTGGCGGGATCTCCAACATTGCAACGATCACGATCGTCGACGATTCGCCATCTGCTGTCGATCACCCTGAGTTCCATCGGACCTGGCAGCGGACCGATGAGCCGGTCAAGCAGATCGTCGTGACTCGAACCTGGATGTGGGGCGATGGTCCTGCCTCCGACGCGATGATCGAGACATACGCTGGTGAGTCGGGTGAGTATCGGTCGGTCAAGTACTTCGACAAGAGCCGGATGGAGGTCAACAACCCGGACTCCGACCCTTCAGAGTCGTGGTTCGTGACGAACGGTCTGCTCTCGAAAGAGTTGATCACTGGCCAGATGCAGATGGGCGATGATGACTTCGTCGATCATGGTCCGGCTGATGTGCCGGTCGCTGGTGATCCGGATGATGTCGATGGTCCGACCTACGCGACCTTTACCGACCTGCTCGACGCGCAACCGGCCCCGAGTGGCGCGCTGATAACTCAGCGGGTCGACCGTGAGGGCAATGTGACCAACGATGCCTCGCTGGAGGAGTACGGTGTCACCGCCGCGCAACTCGTTGAGGTGCCGGGGATCAGCCATCAGGTCGCCTCGCCATTCTGGGAGTTTATGAACTCAACCGACGTGATCTACGAGAATGGCGAGTTCACCACCGCTCAACTCTTCGACCCATGGTTCTACGCGACTGGTCTGCCGATCACCGAAGCCTACTGGGCAGAGGTCAAGGTGAATGACGAGTATCTGGATGTCCTGATGCAGTGCTTCGAGCGCCGCTGCCTGACCTACAACCCGGCCAATCCGGATGGCTGGAAGGTCGAAGCCGGGAACGTCGGCCTGCACTACTACATGTGGCGCTACGGCACGATGCCGTAGACGGGCGCGTAGGTTCTGAGCCCGGCGAGTACGATCCCGGATCGTACTCGCCGGGCTTATTGCGTAGATCGGTGGGCTGTTCAGCGTCAAGTTGTGTTGTGACGCGTGAGGTTCGTGTTGGGCCGTTCCCGCACGAGACTCATTCCTTGCACAACGATGTGACGTTGGTTAGCCTTTGCAGACGAGCGACCGAGTATCTGACAGAGGAGTGCGGCCGGAATGCGTCGACGGTATGCGAGCGTAGGTTCGATCGTGTTGGCCGTGTTGCTGATCGTGATTGCGACGACGCAGGTGATGGCGTCGGGATCGGCGGCGCAATCGCCTGACCTCGCTGCGTTTCAGTCCCGGACACGATTCCCCGCCCTGGCACCAGTCCACGACTCGTCTCCCGGGTCACTGATGCAGTCGCACCGCATTGAAGGTCAGGTCGATCAACAGGATGCCGATCCAGGATCGGACGGTCGTCTCGTCCCGCAAGCAGTCTTCTCTCCGGACGAGCGCGTTCAGATCACGCCGTCAATCTCGACTGTTGTTTATCTGCAGATCCAGGGTCAGGTGAGTAGAACCTGCACCGGTGTGATGATCGGCCCGGCGATGGTGTTGACGGCCGCTCACTGCCTCCATCACCCTGACTTCGGCGGATTTGCCAGCAAGGTCGTTGCAATCCCCGGCAGCGATGGTGATGCCTCACCGTTCGGGGTTCACGAGGCGCAACACCTGTCGGTTCCGAATGCGTGGATCGAGACGCAGTCTCCGGATTGGGACTGGGGCTTCCTGACGCTGGCAACGCCGGTCGGCGAAGAGACTGGCTATGAGACGATCGGTGCCCTCACGACTTCTGCGCTGCGCAGTTCGGACCTGTTCCCGCTGACAATCGGGTATCCCTCGGGGAAGCCTGCGGGGACACAGTGGGCGGCGCTGGAGGAACGGCTCAGTTCGGTGTCGGATACCGAATTGTCCACCCGGCTCGACGCTGACGCCGGCCAGCACGGATCGCCCATCTATGGTGGCGACGAGTTCTGGGTCGTCGGCATCATGAGCCGGGAAACGGCGTCTAGCAACCGGGCCGTTCGGGTGCGCCTGGCGATGATCGACCACCTGCTGGATTCGTGCGCGGAACTGGGTTGTACCTTCTCCTACTGGGCCGATCCGTCGCTGGAGCCGGAGCCGACTGCGACATCGACGCAGACGTCAACATCGACCAGTACGTCCACCACCACGACGACCTCGACGACCTCCCCCTCGTCGACGTCTACGGCCACACAAACGGCGACGACTACCCAGACCGCGACGTCGACGTCCACATCGACCGCAACAGCGACGTCGACGGCAACGGCCGTCCCGACGGAGACGCCGCCAGTCGGGCCAACCCCGACGCCGTCGCAGGACAGCATGGTCGCGTTCGATCGGACCTGGGCGCGCACTGACAAGCCAGTCTGGGAGACGGTCGTCAACCGCACCTGGATGTGGGGGCCAGAGCCGTTCACCGAACTGCTGTTCGAACAGTACGCGGAGGCGGATGGCGGCTGGCGGACGGTGATCTACTACGATAAATCCCGGATGGAGATTACGTCCGATCCGAACGTGCCGCAGGAGAGCCCGTGGTACGTCACGAATGGCCTGCTGGCGACGGAGTTGATCACGGGCCGGATGCAGGTCGGCAACAACGCATTCGTCGAGCGGGATCCAGCACAGGTGAATGTTGCCGGTGACCCCGATGACGAAACCGGACCCACATACGCGACCTTCCTTGGTGTGCTGGATGCCGCACCGGCCGCCGATGGCGCGCTGCTGACTCAGCGGATCGACCGCAATGGCAACGTGACGACAGACGCATCACTGGAACAGCACGGGGCGTACGCCGCCTACCGCGTCCAGGTGCCGGGGCTCGATCATCAGGTCGCGTCACCGTTCTGGGCGTTCATGACCTCAACCGGGACGATCTATGAGAACGGTGATTACCTCACCGCCCAACTCTTCGAGAACCCGTTCTATGCGACTGGCTACCCGATTACTGAAGCGTACTGGGCGACCGTAAAGGTGGCGGGTACGTATCAGGACGTCCTCATGCAGTGCTTCGAACGCCGCTGCCTGACGTACACTCCCGGCAACGCCCCCGGCTGGGAGGTCGAGGCTGGAAATGTCGGGCAGCACTACTACCGCTGGCGGTATGGAGTGATGCCGTAACCCGACACCAGGATGAATCAGAGCGGTCCTCCCTGACGTCGTAGGGGGACCGCATGTCCAGCCGTGTCGTTTGGTCGAGTCATTCCGGGTTGCCGATAGGATGACACTGTTTCTGCCGCACTGTATTGGAATCGAAACAACCGATGATCAGGAAAATCCGAGCCATCGTTCTGCTCGTGGCGATGGTTTGTGTCGTGTTCGCGGGAGTGGCCGGGAACGCTCAGGAAGGCGCTGGTCGTGGACCGGCATCTGACCTTGTAGACCGGTCCCACCTGTCGGATCATCGTGCGTCCTCCGTGCCTGTTGCCGATGTCTCATTTCTCCAGCGTGGTAGACAGTTCCCGGAATCGACACGCGCTGACGCATCGACGGACGCGATCGAATTCACGTCGCGGACAGCGCACGGGTCTCAACAGCGTGCGGCATCTGCGTCAGAACTCGTCAGCCTCGAACGATATTCGCTTCCCTATCCACAGACGATCTTCGGTGCCGACGATCGTGTCCGTCTCTCGCCCGCATATGCGCCGGTCGTACACATTCTGCTCAGATTCGAGAACGTCGTTGGGCAATGCAGCGGTACGTTCATTGGACCGACTGTTGTGCTGACGTCGGCGCACTGCCTCTATGACCCGACCGGGCTGGGGTGGGCCGAGATTGCTCAGGTCGCTGCCGGGCGTGACGGAAACGTGCTACCGTATGGGGCGGAGTTCGCGACCACCTTTGCGGTGGCAACGGAGTGGATCAATAGCGTCAATGCGGGTTCACCCGACCCGACCTACGACTACGGACTGATTGTCCTGCCGTCATCTGCGATGGCGAACCAGACTGGCTGGATGACGATCGGCGCATTGACCGACGCATCATTGCTGGCACCGAACTTCAACCCGATGACGATTGGGTATCCGGGTGACAAACCTGACGGAACGCAGTGGGCGATGTCGGCCAGCGGGTTTCTCAATGTCACCGCCTCACAACTGATCAGTCACCACGACGTGTCGCCGGGGCAGAGTGGCTCAGGGATGTTCAGGGGAGAAGACGGGCTGCTGGTTGGCATCGTCTCGTTTGGCAACGCCAGTTTCAATGCGGCCAACCGGATTCGGGAGTCGGTCGTCAACGGAATCATCAACTACTGCGATGAAGCGGCTTGTGCGATCTCATCCTTCATTGAGCAGCCAACAACGCCTCCAGCGACGCCTATCCCGAATCCGTCTGTGGATCCGATCGAGCGAACGTGGTCGCGAACCGACAAGCCGGTCGCGGACCAGCGGGTGAACCGGACATGGATGTGGGGACCGGAGGCGTTTACCGAGGAATCTGAAGGGTATGCGGACGCTCCGGCCGGGCAGCGTGACGTTGTCTATTTCGACAAGAGCCGGATGGAGATCAATGACCCCCGCAAGGACCCCAGCGATCCATGGTACGTGACGAACGGTCTGCTGGTCGTTGAACTCGTCACGGGGAATTTGCAGACTGGCGACAACGAACACCAGCCGCGCTGGCCTGCGGAGGTGAACGTTGCCGGTGATGCGAACGACGCGACCGGGCCAACGTACGCAACGTTCGGCGGTTTGCGGAACGCGACTCCCGCGCCGTCGGGATCGTCGATCACCCAGCGTGTGAATCGATCCGGTAGCGTCTGGACCGATGGTGCGCTGGCGGGCTACGGTGTCACGGCGGGACCGTACATTTCGGAGACGAAGCACACGATTGCCGAGCCGTTCTGGGCATTTATGAACTCGTCCGGGTTGATCTACGAGAACGGCAGTTTCAGCAATGACGCGCTCTTCGAGCCGTGGTTCTACGCGACGGGTTTCCCAATTACCGAGGCGTACTGGGC
>Ga0180215_1000307_pt1 | contig 65952 bp, 63 predicted proteins | sample eDN3rd37CBELigBY_FD_128871 | JGI IMG/M metagenome (GOLD analysis project Ga0180215, IMG submission 128871) | Enriched backyard soil microbial communities from Emeryville, California, USA - eDNA 3rd pass 37_C BE-Lig BY (version 2) (version 2) | ecosystem: Environmental > Terrestrial > Soil >... | reverse complement strand
GCTACCCCGCTTCTTTCAGCGCTCCCCTCGCGGATGGCGCCTTGCGGATCGCTTCGGTCCCTACGACCAAGTTCCGGGAGGACTTTCACCTCCGGACCATCGCCCATGCTGGGCACACAACGAGCCGGTCGCGGTGGACCCGGCCGTGGCGACCACCGCCATGACCCGGCGCCCCGCGCGCTCCAGGCCGTCGAGCGTTTCGCGTAGCGCCTCGGTGTCCATGCGGAATCCGCGGGAGCGGACCGGGACCGCGCTCCGCGTCCCCATCCCCATCTCGCCGACCGCCCGGGACACCGCGTAGTGGGCGTGCTCGCCGTGGACGACCACGGGCGGGTCGGCGCCCACCCCGTTCTCCCAGGCGTCCGGGACCACGGTGTTCCGCGCCGCCAGGAGGGCGGTGAAGGTGGCCTCCGTCCCGCCGGAGGTCAGCGTCCCCCCCGCACCCGGACCGAACCCCGCCAGGGCGGCCATCCAGGCGACCGTCCGGTACTCCAGCATGGTCGCGACCGGGGACATCTCCCACACCGGCGACGACTGGTTAAGCGCCCCGATCAGCATCTCCGTCCAGACCGCGGCCGGGAGCGGTGCGCTGACCTGGTGCCCCAGGTACATCGGGTGGTAGAGGTGGTTGCTGTCCGGGATGACGTCGTGGCGGAGCCGCTCCACCACCTCCGCCAGCGGGCGGCCGTGCATGGGGAGCGGCTCGTCGAAGCGCGCCGCGATCTCCGCGGGGGAGAGGGAGGTCGACACCGGGCCCTCGCCCGCCCGCGTCTCCTCGAAGTAGCGGACGGCGAGGTCGAGGAACGCGGCCCCCGCCTCGGCGCCGGTGTCGCGCTCCAGTTCGTTCAGGATGGAATCCATCTCTCGTGCTGAGAATTCGGGGTGCGGGCCGCCCGTCCGTGTGCGTCGGCGGCCCCAAGCTACCGGGGGGACCGGCGCGCTACAAGCGCCGGTCCCCCCTCGTCCCTCCCGGCCCGGACCCTTCCCGACTCAGTCTCCGAAGAGCCCCAGCTCCAGCTCGGCGTCTCCGCTCCCGGGGCCCTCGGCCGCGGGGGCCGCGTCGGGGATCTCCGCGTCCGCGGCGCCCGGGTCCGGAGCGACCACGTCCGCCTCACCGTCCTCCGCCACCTCGTCGTCGGAGAGCACGCCGTCGTCCAGCCCCTCCTCCCCGTCGTCCGGCTCGTCCTGCGCCTCCGGGTCCACCCGCGGCTCCGCCGTCCGCGTCACCGCGACGATCCGGTCGTGCGCGGAAAGCTCCACCGTGGGCTCGGGGAGGGTCTTGAGGTCGCCGGGAACCACCTGGTCGCCGTGGATGCGCAGCACGCGCCCGACGGCGGTCACCGCCATGAGGTCTTCGTCCGGCAACAGCTCCCGCGCGGCGACCACCTTCCCCGTCCCGCGCACCACCGCGAGGGCCACGCTCCCCAGCCCGCCCCGCCCCTGCACCGGAAGGTCGTCCAGGGAGACGCGCTTGGCGAAACCCCGCTCGGTCACCAGGCACAGGTCGCCTTCGCGCCGCACCGACACCATCCCCGCCAGCTCCTCGCCCTGGCGGAGCTTGACGCCGCGCACGCCCTGCGCGACCCGCCCCATCGACGGGATCTCCGCCTCCGGGAAACGGATCGTCCGGCCGGCGGTGGTCGCCAGGACCACGTCGCCCGTGCCGTCCGTCGCCTGCACCTCCACCAGCCGGTCGCCGGGCTTCACCACCAGCGCCTCGGCGCCACCCTCGCGCGGCCGGGCGTACTGGTCCAGGGAGGTGCGCTTCACGCTCCCGTCCGCGGTGGCGAACACCAGGAAGCGGTCCTCGGGATACTCCACGGCGGAGACCAGCGCGACGACCCCCGTCTTCTTCGCGAGGCCCAGGAGCTGGTGCACCGACCTTCCCCGCGACGCGCGGCCGGCTTCCGGGATCTCCGCCACGGGGAGCCAGTGGACGCGGCCGTCGTCCGTGAAGAAGAGGAGCGTGCTCCCGGTGCTGGACACGAACACGTGCTCCAGGTAGTCGCTCTCGTAGCGCTCCATCCCGGCGAGCTGCTTCCCGGAGCCGCTCCTCCGGCGGAAGAGGCCCATGGGGACCTGCTTGACGTACCCCTCGCGGCTGACGATCACCACCACCTCTTCCTCGGCGACCAGGTCCTCCAGCGAGAAGGTCTTCTCCGAGTCGAGGATGACGGTACGCCGCGCGTCCCCGTACTTCTCGGCCAGCTCGGCCAGCTCGCCGCGGACCACCGACACCTGCCGCTCCGGGCTGGCGAGGATGGCCTCCAGCTCCACGATGCCGGCCTTCAGCTCCGCCAGGCGGTCCTTCAGCTCCCTGCTCTCCAGCGCGGTGAGGCGGGAGAGGCGCATGTTGAGGATGGCTTCGGCCTGGCGCTCGGAGAGCTTCAGCTCCTTCTGCAGCTTGGCCGCGGCGGTCTCGCGGGTGCGCGAGGAGCGGATGAGCTGCACCACGGTGTCGATCTTCCGCAGCGCGGCGATCAGCCCTTCCAGCACGTGCGCCTGGTCCAGCGCCTTTTCGAGTTCCCAGCGGGAGCGCCGCACCACCACCTCCACGCGGTGGTCGCGGTAGCGCTCCAGCAGCTCCTTGAGGTTGAACTCGCGCGGGACGCCGCTGTCCAACGCCAGGGTGATGACGCCGAAGGTGGTCTGCAGCGTGGTCCACTTGAAGAGGCCGCTGAGCGTCTTCAGGGCGTCGCCGCCGCGCTTCAGCTCCACCACGATGCGGATCCCGTCGCGGTCCGACTCGTCGCGCAGGTCCGACACGTCGGGGAGCTTTCCGGACTTGGCCAGGTCCGCGATCTGCTCGATGATCCGGGCCTTGTTGGTTCCGTACGGGATCTCGGTGACGACGAGCTGCTCGCGCCCGCCCCGCTTCTGCTCGCGGACCACCCGGGCGCGCATGACCACGCGCCCACGCCCCTTCTCGTAGGCGTCGCGGATCCCCTGCCGGCCCACGATGCTCCCCCCGGTGGGGAAGTCGGGGCCCGGGAGGTGGACCATCAGGTCGTCGAGGGTGCAGTCGGGGTGGTCGAGGAGGTGGATCGCCGCGGCGACGGTCTCGCGCAGGTTGTGGGGAGGGATGTTGGTGCTCATCCCCACCGCGATCCCGGAGCTGCCGTTGACCAGCAGGCTGGGGATCCGCGCCGGGAGGACCTTCGGCTCCTTGAGGCGGTCGTCGAAGTTGGGCGCGAAGTCGACCGTCTCCCTGTCGATGTCCGCCAGCATCTCCGTTGCGACGGGAGCCAGCTTCGCCTCGGTGTACCGGTACGCCGCCGCCGGGTCGCCGTCGATGGAGCCGAAGTTCCCCTGCCCGTCCACCATCGGGTAGCGCAGCGAGAAGTCCTGCACCATGCGCACGAGGGCGTCGTACACGGAGGCGTCGCCGTGCGGGTGGTACTTGCCCAGCACGTCGCCGACCACGGTCGCGCTCTTCTTGTACGGGCGGCCGGGCGAGAGCCCGGCCTCGTGCATGGCGAACAGGATGCGCCGGTGCACCGGCTTCAGCCCGTCGCGCACGTCCGGCAGCGCCCGCTGTACGATCACGCTCATCGAGTAGTCGAGGAAGGACTCCCGCATCTCCTCCTCGATCAGCCGCGGAAGCACCCGGTCCCGCTGCTTCGCCATGCTCATCTGCTCGTCTCTCCCGCTCTCGTCTGTCTACGTCGTCCCTGGCGAATCTCCCGCTCCACCGGCGCCTCCGCGAGCGCGGGCGTACGCTCCCTGATACCCCGCCCGGAGCATCCGGTTCGGAAAATATTCGGGATTCCGGACGGGCGGAAGCGGCGGGATTCTCGGCGTGGGGTGGCTGAAGGTCGTACCCGGGCGCGCGACGTGCAAGGGAGCGCGGCCGTCCACCTTCGCGAACCGCACACCGGAGGAGAGAGCCACTTGTCCACGCCCCTCGACGACCTCGCGTTTCACGGCACCGACGTGGAAGTCTCCTCCCGCCCCCGGCTCGCGGTGAGCCGGGTGGTCCTGCTCGGCTTCATGTGTTCGGGGAAGAGCACGGTGGGGGAGGCGCTGGCCCGACGGCTCGATTGGCGGTACCTGGACTTCGACGTGGAGATCGAGCGGCGCGAGGGCGCCTCGGTCCAGGACATCATCGCGGCGGAGGGGGAGGAGCGCTTCCGGGAGATGGAGGCGGCGCTCACCGGCGAGGCGGCGCTGGAGGAGAAGCTGGTGCTGGCGCCGGGCGGCGGCTGGATCACGCGCCCGGAGTTCCTCGACGGGCTCGGACCGGCGACGCTGGCGGTATGGCTCCAGGTGTCACCGGAGGAGACGGTGCGGCGGCTCCGCCGCGACTCCATCGACCGTCCCTTCCGCGACCACCCGGACCCGTCGGGGCTCATCGCGGAGATGCTCACGGAACGGATCCCGCTGTACGAGCGCGCCGACCTGAACATCCCCGCGGACACCCGCTCGCCGGAGTCGATCGCCTTCGAGATCGAGCTGCTGACGAGGACCCGGAACGGGCTCTGACACCCGGTACGGCCTCACTCCATGTCGTCCAGGACCTCCTCGAACTCCATCGCCATGGTGGGGTGGTTGTGGCGGTGGGCGGCGGCGATCCCCTGCCGGTACGCCTCGCGGGCGTCGTCCTCCCGCCCCAGCTCGCGCAGCGCGTGCCCCAGGCGGCCGTAGGCGTTCCCCTCGTCGTCGGAGCGCGCCAGGTACGCGCGAAGCTCGGCCACCATGTCCTCCCAGCGCCCCGCGCGCTCGTACTCGAGGGCCAGCCCGAAGCGGGGGCGCGGGTCCTCCGGGCGCTCCTCCGACAGTTTCTTCAGCGACTCGATCCTGGGGCTCTCCACCATCGTTCTCCGTGCTCGCGTATTCTCGACGCCATCCTGGGGAACGGAATCTACACGCCCGCCTCGACGGCGGGAGCCCTCTCCCGGATTCAGTGGAATCGCCTCAGCAGGTTGACCGCCGCGACCCCGGCCACCGCGCCCAGCACCGCGGCGCCCCCGATCATCGCGGCGCGCTCGGGCTCCACCGCGGCCAGCCCGTCGCGCAGCCTCACCGGCCGCGCGCCGATCCTCTCGGCCGGCCCGGGCTCCCGCTCTTCACGCGCGGGGCGCCGCGCCGCGAGGTCGTCCAGCGCCGCGGTGCGGCCGCAGGAAAGGCAGACCGCGCGCCCCGCCGTGCGGCTGGTGCGGTTGGGGAACACCATGCCGTCCCCGCAGTCGGGGCATTCCGCTCCCGCCTCCGTGGGGCGGACGGCGGAATACAGGGCGCTGCGGCTCATCCCGAGCTGCTCCACGATCCCGTCCACCGTCTCCGAACTCGTCCAGTACATCAGGTTGGCGCGCTCGTGCTGCGCGTCTGCCACCGAAGTTGCAGTCATGGTCCCTCTTTCAACGGAGGAAATGCCCGACGAAGGGCCGGACGGGACAGCCACCCGCGCGCACAACCTGTGCCACCCGCGGCACTTCCGCCGAATCCGGAAAGCCCCGGACCTTCCCGAGCCGCCGGGGGCGCACGTTGTCTCGACATACCGGCGGGCCTATCTTTCACACCCTGTACTTCCCGCGAAGGCGCGGGACGGAGCGGCAATCCGGGGAAGGGCGCGGTCCTTGAGCAGAAGCGACACACTGGCGGTACCCGCCGCACCCCGCGCCACGGCGGGACGGGAACGGACGCGGAGCGGACCGGAGCGCGCCGCGAAGCGGTCCCTGTCCATCGTCTTCCTCACCGTCTTCCTGGACCTGGTAGGGTTCGGGATCGTCATCCCCCTCCTCCCGCTCTACGCCGAGCGATTCGGGGCCGGGCCCGTGGCCGTGACCTGGCTGGTCGCGGTCTATTCGCTCATGCAGTTCCTCTTCGCGCCGTGGTGGGGCTCGCTCTCGGACCGCGTGGGCCGTCGCCCCGTGCTCCTGGTGGGGCTCTTCGGCTCCGCGGCCTCGTACCTCCTCTTCGGGCTGGCGGGCTCGCTCGCCGTCCTCTTCGCCGGACGGGCGCTGGCCGGGATCATGGGCGCCAACGTGGGGGTGGCGCAGGCGTACATCGCGGACGTGACGCCGCCCGAGGAGCGCGCGAAGGGGATGGGGCTGATCGGCGCGGCGTTCGGCCTGGGGTTCATCTTCGGGCCGGCGATCGGGGGAGGGCTCTCGCACTTCGGGCACTCGGTGCCGTTCCTGGGCGCGGCGGCCCTGGCCTTCCTCAACGGGCTGCTCGCCCTGGCCTTCCTCCCCGAGTCGCACCCGGCGGAGCGGCGCCCCGCGCACGCCGCGGGGGCCGGCCTCCGGCAGCGGCTGCGGTCGCTCGCGGGCGCGACCGCGAACCCCCGCCTCCGGCCCCTGTACGCGGCCTCCCTCCTGGCGACGCTCGCCATCGCCGCCATGGAGGCCACGCTCTCGCTGTGGGCGGACCGCCGCTGGGGGTTCTCTCCCGCGCAGGTGGCCTACCTGTTCGCGTACGTGGGGGGAGTGGCGGTGCTGGTCCAGGGAGGGCTGGTGGGCCGGCTGGCGCGGCGCCTCGGGGAGCGCAGGCTCGCCCTCGTGGGAGCGGCGGCGCTGGCGGCGGGACTCGCGGCGATCCCGCTCGCCGCCTCCCCGTGGACGCTGGGGCTGGCGCTCGCGGCCTTCGCGTTCGGGCACGGCACGCTCACACCCGCCCTCTCCGCGCTGGTGTCGCGCGCCGCCCCGGAGCGCGAGCAGGGACGCCTTCTCGGCGTCTCGCAGTCGCTCTCGGCCGCGGGGCGCGTGCTCGGGCCGATCGCGGGAGGAATCGCCTTCGCGCGCGTGGGGATCGGGGCGCCGTACCTGGCCGGCGCGGGGCTGGCTCTGCTGGCGCTGGCCGCCCTTACGGCGGGACGCGCGGGAGCCGATTCGTGATCCGCCCCCCGGCACTCCGGCCCGGCGCGCGGGTCGCGCTGGTCGCGCCCGCCGGCCCACTCGCCGACGGCGCCGTGGAGCGCGCGGTCGAGCGCGTCCGCGCCTGGGGGTGGGAGCCCCTGCCCGGCGAGTTCTGCCGGGGACGCTGCGGATTCCTCGCGGGGACGGACGAGGAGCGCGCCGCGGACTTCGAGGCGGCCCTCCGCTCCCCCGACAACGACGCGATCTGGTGCCTCCGCGGCGGCTACGGCACGCTGCGGATCCTGGACCGCATCGACTGGACGCCGCTGGTGGAGCGGCCCCGACCGCTGATCGGCTTCAGCGACAACACCGCCCTCCACCTGGCGCTCTTCCGCCGCGGCGTGGTCTCGTTCCACGGGCCCCACCCGGCGACGCCGGAGGTGGCGGAGTTCTCCCGCGAAGGGCTGCTGCGGGTGCTTACGAGCCCGGAGCCGGCCGGCGTGCTCCCCTTCCCCGCGGAGGGCCCGCGCCGCGCGGCCACGCTTCACGCGGGCCGGGCGGAGGGCCTCCTGGTGGGAGGGAACCTCGCGCTCCTGGCGGCGCTCGCCGGAACCCCGTGGGCGCTCCGCGCGCGGGGGGCGGTGCTGTTCCTGGAGGACGTGGGAGAGGCGTCGTACCGGGTGGACCGGATGCTCTCCCAGCTCCTCCTCTCCGGTGCCCTGGAGGGGGTGGCCGGGGTGGCGGTCGGCGCCTTCTCCGAGTCGCCGGACGAGGGGAGGGCGGAGTACCCCTCCGCCGCCGACGTGATCGCGGAGCGGCTGGCCCCGCTCGGGGTGCCCGTCGCCGCCGGCTTCCCGTTCGGACACATCGACGAGAGCTGGACCCTGCCCCTCGGCGTCCGCGCGCGCCTGGACGCCGGGAGGGGAACGCTGGAGCTGCTCGAACCCGCCGTGCGCGCGCCGGGGGACCGCCAGGAGGGGAAGACGTGAACGGGGAAGGATTCCGTATCTCCGTGGGAGTGGAGGAGGGTGAGGACGGCGCCTTCCTGGCGCACGCGCTGACGCTGCCCGGGTGCGCGGCGCCCGGCCCCACGGCCGAGGCCGCAGCCTGGGCGCTGCAGGGCGAGGTGTTCGAGTGGCTTCGTTTCCTGGCGGCGGTGGGAGAGCCGGTGCCCGCCGCGGAGGCGGAGCTGGAGATCGCGGTGGACGAGTGGCTGCGCACCGGCGCCCGCGTGGGCGCGGGCGAGTCCACGGCGTGCTTCGCGCACGACCTCCGCCCCCTGGAGGACGCGGACGTGGACCGTGAGCTTCGCTGGCTCGGCGGCCTCCGCGCCGCCCTGCTCGCGCGCGTCCGCCGGCTCCCCGGCGACCAGGCGGACCGTCCGCTCCCCGGCGGCGGGACGGTGAGGCGCGCCCTGGAGGAGCTGGCGCGGGCCCAGTGGTGGACGCTCAGCCGCCTGGGTGCCTCCTCGCTGGGCGAGGCGCCGGACCGTACCCTGGGCCGGCTGGACGCGGCGATGGCGCTGACCGTAGACCGGTTCTCGCACCTTCCGCCGGAGCGCCGCGGGCTCCTGCTGGAGATCGAAGGGGAGGAGTGGACCCCCCGCAAGGTGCTGCGCCGCCTGCTGTGGACGGAGTGGTCGATGGGGCGGGTGGTGGCGCTCGCCCTCACCGAAGGCTGACCTGCATGCGGACCGACGGGCCGCCGGGAGGACGATGAAGATCTACACCAGGACGGGAGACCGCGGGGAGACCGGGCTGTTCGGGGGCCAGCGCGTGCGCAAGGACCACGCGCGCGTGGAGGCGTACGGCGACGTGGACGAACTCAACTCGCTCCTGGGCGTGGCGACCGCCGCCCTGGAAGCCGAGGGACAGGGAGAGGTGGCGGAGGGGATCCGGCAGGTCCAGGCGGACCTTTTCGTGATCGGCGCCAACCTCGCCACCCCCGGACCGGAGGACGGAGGGCGCGCCAGCTCCCACATCCCCCCTCTTCCCGAGGGGCGCGTCGCGGAGATGGAGCGGTGGATCGACGCCGCCGAGGAGGAGCTGGAGCCGCTGAAGACCTTCATCCTCCCGGGAGGGGGGGCGGCCGCGTCGCAGCTCCACCTGGCGCGCACCGTGTGCCGGCGCGCGGAGCGGCGCTGCGTGTCGCTGGCGCACGCCGCGCACGTCGAGGAGGAGATGATCGTGTACCTCAACCGGCTCTCGGACCTCCTCTTCACCCTGGCGCGCCTGGCGAACCGCCGCGCCGGGATCCCGGACGTCCCCTGGGAGCCGAACCCCCGCCGGCGAGACGTGTAATCATGGGACCGGAGCCCGCGATCCGGGCTCCGGCCGACTCACCGACCCACAGGAGGATGGGATAGATGCCGTACAGCGAGATGCTGGTGGCCCCGATGCGCCAGGAGCTGACGCGCCTGGGCGTGAAGGAGCTGAAGACGGCGGACGACGTCCGCGAGACGCTGGAGACTCCGCAGGGGACCACGCTGGTGGTGGTCAACTCCGTCTGCGGGTGCGCCGCCCGCAACGCCCGCCCCGCGGTGGCGATGGCGCTCCAGCACGGCCGCCTCCCGGAGCAGGTGACCACGGTGTTCGCCGGGCAGGACCTGGACGCCACCGCCGAGGCCCGCAGGCACTTCCTGGGCTACGCACCGTCCTCGCCCTCCATCGCCCTGCTCAAGGACGGCGACGTGGCCTTCATGCTGGAGCGCCACGACATCGAGGGCCGCTCCGCAGGGGAGATCGCCCAGGACCTGGTGAACGCGTTCGACCGCTTCTGCTGAGCGCGGCGAGCGCGGAGACCCGCGCCCCGCACGCGGCACCGGAAGGCGCCCCGCCCGGCTCGTCCGGGACGGGGCGCCTTCGCTTGTCTTCCCTACCCTCCCGATTATATTGGCCCGGAATTTCCCGGGCATGCCCCGTGTCCGCAGCGCGCGGCCGGTGGGACGGACCGCGCGGGCCGTTCCCCGTCGTCGCGTTTTCAGGAGCCCCGATGTCGACCGCCGCCCCGGTGAGCCAGAACCGCGCAGTGCCGCTCGCCCCGGTGGAGCGCGACACCATCCCCAGGATCTTCCTCCACGCCGTGGACGGGTTCGATCTGCCCGCGGCGATGCGCCACAGGGAGGGCGGGACGTGGCGGGACCTGTCGCACCGCGAGGTGGAGGCGCGGGTGGCGCGGCTGGCGGCGGCGCTGGCTGCCGCCGGGCTGGAGCGGGGCGACCGGGTCGCGATCCTCTCGGAGAACCGGCCGGAGTGGGCCATCGCCGACTACGCCGTGCTGGGCCTGGGCGGGGTCACCGTCCCCGTGTACGCGACGCTCCCGGCCAACCAGGTCGCCTACATCCTTGAGAACTCCGGCGCGCGGGTGATCTTCGTCTCCACGCCGGAGCAGGCCCGCAAGGTCCTGGAAGTCCGGGACGGGCTGCCGTCCCTGGAGCGCGTCGTCGCCTTCGACGACCCCGGTGCCGCCGCGGGCGTGGAGCGCTTCAGAGATCTCCTGGACGCGGGACGCGATGCGATCGAGCGCGGGGAGGCCGGGAGCTTCCGCGAGGCCGCGCAGCGGGTGGGACCCGACGACGTGGCGACGCTCATCTACACCTCGGGGACCACGGGCGACCCCAAGGGGGTGATGCTCACCCACGCCAACCTGGCCTCCGACGTCGCCGCCGTCCTCCAGGCCGGATTCGCCGCCGTCGTGCGCCCGGGAGACACCGCCCTCTCCTTCCTGCCGCTCTCGCACGTCCTGGAGCGGATGGTGGACTACCTGTACTGGGACCAGGGCGTCTCCATCGCCTACTCGGCGTCGATGGAGAGGGTGATCCACGACCTGGAGGAAGTACGCCCGAAGATCGCGGTGTCCGTCCCGCGCCTCTTCGAGAAGATCCACGCGCGGGTCATGGCGGGCACGGGGCTGAGGAAGCGTCTGGTCCTGTGGGCGAAGGGAGTGGGCGAGCGCGTGGCGGACGAGCGCCTCGCCGGCCGGGAGCCCTCGGGAACGCTCGCACTCCGGTACCGCCTGGCGGACCGGCTGGTCTTCTCCAGGCTCCGCGAGCGCACCGGCGGCCGGCTCGAACTCTTCGTCTCCGGGGGCGCTCCCCTCTCGGCGGACGTGGCGAGGTTCTTCCACGCGGCCCGCCTCCCCATCTACGAGGGGTACGGCCTCACCGAGACGTCGCCGGTGATCTCGGTGAACCGGCCCGGACACGTCCGGTTGGGGACGGTGGGACAGGCCGTTCCGGGCGTGGAAGTGCGGATCGGGGCGGACGGGGAGATCCTCACCCGCGGCCCCCACGTGATGAAGGGATACTGGAACGACCCCGGGGCGACGGCCGGGGCCATCGACCCGGAGGGGTGGTTCCACACCGGCGACGTGGGAGAGCTGGACGCGGACGGATACCTGCGCATCACCGACCGGCTCAAGGACCTCATCGTCACGGCGGGCGGAAAGAACGTCGCGCCGCAGCCCATCGAGAACGCCGCGGCGCTCTCCCCGTACGTGGCGCAGGCGGTCATGGTCGGCGACCGGCGGGCCTACCCCGTCCTCCTCCTCGTGCCGGACTACGACCACCTCGATCCGTGGGCGAGGCAGCAGGGGATCGACCCCGCCGACCGGGGCGCGCTGGCGCGGGATCCGCGCGTGAAGCGGTTCCTGGAAGGGGAGGCGCTGGGCCGTCTCGGGGCCTTCGCGCACTACGAGCTTCCGAAGAAGGTGGCCGTGATCCCGGACGAGATGTCCATCGAGGCCGGGACGCTGACCCCCACACTGAAGGTGAAGAGGCGCGTCGTGGAGTCCCGCTACCGGGACGTGATCGAGGCGCTGTACGCGGGCGGACGGGAGACACGGGTGGACTGAGGCGACGACCGGGGAAAAAAGATGAAAGCGAAGCTCCACAACCAGGGAAAGTCGGGAGGCATGTCGAAGGGAAAGCTGCTGCTGGGGGCCGCGGGCCTGTTCCTCTTCATCGTCGGCGTGCGCCGCACCTTCCGGACGGAGGGCGGCGAGATCGGCGAGGTGGCGCAGCCGCGGGAGCGGGAGAAAACCGCCGACGGGGGAGGTACGGCCGGATAGATGGCCGGGCGGCCACATACAGGGACCAAAAACGCGGGGGCCGGGCGAGTTCGCCCGGCCCCCGCCGCGCATGGAGCCGCGGTACGGTCCTCGCGGTGAGCCGCGGGGATGAAACCCGAAGAAAAGCACGCAGCGGGGATGTGGCTGGTCGCGGCCTTCCTCGGCGGGTTCGCGCTCCTGCTCTGGTGGACGGGACGGCTCGACCGCGAAGCCCCGGTCCCTGCGACCCCGCCGGCGGTGGAGCGCAGCGACTCGACCGCCTGAGAGGCGCGGCTACCCGCGGGCGACCGCCTCCACCGCGCGGCGGACGTACACCGGCACCATCGCGCGACGCCAGTCCGGGTCGACGATGATGTTCTCCAGCGGATGGCACTGCTTGTACGCCTGCTGCGCCACCGCTTCCGCCACTTCGCTTACGGGGTGCCCCACGGCCACGCGGTCCAGGCCGGCGACCGCGCGCGGCCGGGAGCCCAGCGCCGACACCACGAGCGACATCGAGGCGACCGAGTCGTCCTCCGCGACCTCTGCCGCCAGCGCCACCGAGAGGAGCGGGAAGTCGATGGACTGCCGCTGCCGCAGCTTGCGGTACACCGTCCGCAGGCGCGGCGACGGAAGGGGGATCCTCACCCTCACCACCAGCTCTCCCGGGCTCCGAACGGTGTTCCACTTCCCGTCCGCCACGAAGAAGTCGCCCACCGGAACGGAGCGCTCCCCCCGGGACGACGCCAGCTCCGCGGTCGCGCCCAGCGTCATGAGCACCGGCGGGGTGTCGGCGGAGTGCGCGGCCACGCACTTCTTCCCCACCCGGGTGACGTGGCACACCTCGCCGTCCTTCTTCAGGCAGAAGCCCAGCGCCTGCCGCCAGAAGAACGTCTGGTTGTAGTAGGTGCAGCGCGTGTCCAGGCACAGGTTCCCGCCGATCGTGCCCTGGTTGCGGATCTGCGGCCCCGCCACCTTCCCCGCGGCCTCCGCGAGCGAGGGGAAGAAGCGGAGCACCAGCGGGTGGCGGGACACCTCGGTGAGCGTGGCGGAAGCCCCGAGCGACAGGAAGCGCGCGCCCGACTCCACGTCCGGGACGGGGCGCCCCGCGTCGTCCTCCAGCCGGATTCCCCGCATCTCCTCGATCCCCTTGAGCCCGACCAGGAGCCGCGGCGTCCAGAGGCGGTGCTTCATGTTGGGCATCAGGTCCGTCCCCCCGGCGATGGGCATGACGTCCTCGCGGTCGTGGATCAGGTCCAGGGCCGCGGCCAGGCGGGTGGGGCGGGCGTAGCGGTAGTCGTGGAGACGTAGCATGAGAGCGCCGGGGAGTCTCGAACGGACGAACGTCCGAAGCTAGCGAAATCCCCGCGCCGCTACCAGGGTGCGGGGAAAAGGGGACAGGGAGCCCCCGTCAGCCCGGAGCTTCGGCGTAGCCAGCGGTGGAATACCTCCGAGGGAGCCGGAGCCGGAACGAGGAGCCGCCCCCCTCCCTGCCCTCCACGGTGATGCCCCCCCGCAGCAGCAGGGAGAGCTTGCGGGCGATGGTCAGCCCGAACCCCGTCCCCCGGCTCATGGAGTCCGTGCGGGACGGGTCGCCCAGCTGCTCGAACGCCTCGAAGACGCGGGCCCGGTCCTCCGGCAGGATCCCCGGGCCGGTGTCCTCCACCAGGATGTCGAGGAGGTCCGGCCGGTCCGGCACGCTCCGCGACTCGACCCGCACCTCGCCCGTGGGGGTGAACTTCACCGCGTTCCCCACCAGCGCGAGGAGGAGCTGCCGCAGGCGGTCCGGGTCGGTCTCCACCGTCGCCGCAGCCTCGCCCACCTCCATCACGAAGCCGAGCCCCTTGGCCTCCGCCTGCTGGCGGAGCGGCTCCAGCGAGTTCCGGAACAGCCGCTCTAGCGGCACCGGCGAAGGCGCGACGGGGAGGCGGCCGACCTCCGCGGTGGTCATCAGGAGCACGTCGTCCACCAGCCGCGCCAGGTGCTCCGCGCAGAGACCGGCCCGCTCCGCGGCCCGCTGCGCCGCGGCCGGGACCGGGCCGTACGTCTCGCTGCTCAGCAGGTGCGTGTAGCCGACGATGGCGTTCAGGGGGGTCCGCAGCTCGTGGCTCACCGCGTTGAAGAAGCGGCTCTTGGCGCGGTTCGCCTCCTCCGCCTCGGCCGCCAGCCGCGCCAGGTCCAGCTCGCGGAGCACCGGCTCGCTCACGTCCTCGAAGAGCACCGAGACGCCGCCCATGGGGAGCGGGTACGTCCACACGTCGAAGTAGCGGTCGCGGAACCCGCGCGCTTCGGGCCGCACCGCCGCCAGGTGGCGCGGGGCCCCGTCCGCCATGGTCGCCCTCAGCGCCTCGGCGATCTCCGGGGGGCCGACGGGGAGGAGGGTGTGCGCGTGCGCCCCGAGGGCGCGGTCGCGACGGAGGCGGAGGAGCTGCTCGGCGGCGCGGTTGACGTAGACGATCCGCCAGTCTGCGTCCACCGCGACGAAGCCGTCCCGGATGGCTTCCAGGAGGCGGGCGTACTGCTCGTGCGCCTGCATCTCCGCGGTCGCGTCGCGGAACTGGACCAGCACGCCTTCCCCGTCGAGCGGGGAGGCGTGCACGGAGAGGTGACGGGGGAGCGGGGCGGCGCCGTACGTCTCGTGGTAGTGGCGGGGCACACGGTCCTCCAGGACGCGCCGGAGCCCGTCCCAGGCGTCCTCTCCCTCGGGACGGGGGACCACCTCGCGGAAGGGACGCCCGAGCGCGGCATCCCGGGAGATCCCCAGGATGCGCTCCGCGGCCGTGTTCCAGCACGTGATGCGGCCCGCCCCGTCGATGGTGTAGATCCCGTCCTGGACCGCATCCAGGACGGGGCCGTAGGGAATCGTCGTGGACATGCCTCCCGCCGTTCGCGCCTCGCTCCCCACTCGTTCCGCCGCTCCTCGTATAACTGATACTTGCGCGTCAGGCGCCACGTTCCTCGCCGCGGCGGCTGAACTCGGCCCCGGGGTTCCAGTCGGGGAGACGGTCCGCCGACGCCACCGCCAGAGCGGTTCGGAGGAGCACCCTCCCCTGCTGCACGGCGCCCCCGTAGTCGATCCCCTCCCGGTACGCGTCGGAGGGCTGGTGGTAGTGCCGGGTCACGAACTCCTCGTACCACGCCTCCCCCCACCCCTCCGGCTTCTCCTCGTACTGCAGCCCGTGGTCGAGCGCGAGGGAGGGCACCCCCGCGCGCGCCAGCGGGAAGTGGTCCTGCCGGAAGAACATCCCCTGTTCCGGGTGGGGATCGGCCCGGAGCGTCATCCCCTCGGTGCGCGCCGCCTCCCTCACCGTCTCCCCCAGCTCCGAGCGGTCGGCGCCCAGCGGCGCCAGGTCGCGGGTGCGCCCCTCCAGGTTGGCGCCGTCCAGGTTCAGCTCCGCGGCGGTGCGGGACAGCGGGAAGAGCGGGTGGCGCGCGTACCACTCGGCGCCCAGGAGCCCGGACTCCTCCGCCGTCGTGGAGACGAAGAGGAGGGAGCGTCGCGGGGGCTCCGGCAGCGTCGTCGCGGCCTCGGCGGCCGCCAGCATCAGGGCCACCCCGCTGGCGTTGTCGTACGCGCCGTGATAGACGACCCGGGCACCGTCGTCCCCGGTCCCGGTCCCCAGGTGGTCGTAGTGCGAGGTGACGAGCACCACCTCGTCCCTTCCGTCCGGGTCCCGCCCCGGCAGGAGCCCCACCACGTTGGCGGTCCTCACCTCGCGGACCCGGCTCCGCACCCCGGCGCGCACGCGGATCCCGGTGGGCACGGGGCGGAAGCCGCGGTCCTCGGAGCGCCGCATCAGCTCCCCGGGGTCGTGCCCGGCGCGCCGCAGCGCCTCCGCGGCCGCCGCTTCGGAGATCCACCCCTTCACCGGGAGCGGGAACTCCGGCGCTCCCGACAGGTCGAACTGCTCGCCCGTGTTGGAGGTGCGGACCACGTTCCACCCGTAGCCGGCCGACTCGTCGGTGTGGATCAGCAGCACGCCGGCGGCTCCGCGGCGCGACGCCTCCTCGTACTTGTACGTCCAGCGCCCGTAGTAGGTGAGCGCCCTGCCGCCGAAGAAGCCGGGCGTCTCCTCCGTGCCCGGGTCGTTGACGCGCACCAGCAGGACCCGGCCGCGCACGTCCACGTCCTCGTAGTCGTCCCACCCGTACTCGGGAGCGGAGATCCCGTACCCGACGAACACCAGCTCGCCCTCCGCCTCCACCTCCGGCTCCGGGAGCCCGGCCTTCGCCACGAACGCGTCGCGGTACGGGAGGTCCACCCCGGCCCCGTCCGCGAAGGCGAACGAGAGCCACGGATCCGGCGTGAGCCCCACCAGCGGAACCGGCTGGAAGTACGACCCGCCCACCGGCTGCAGGCCGATACGGCGGAACTGCGCCCGGACGTACTCGGCGGCGAGGTCGCCTCCCCGCGTCCCCGGGGCGCGCCCCTCCAGCAGCGGGTGCGAGAGGAAGCGCAGGTGGGCGTCGATGGTCTCCGGACGGATCCGGTCCAGCACGGCGTCGGTCGGCGTCATTCGTGGGGCGGAAGGAACGGGTCTGTGGAACGGCGGAAGGTCAGGAAACCGGGGCGTAGCGGCCGGTGAACGTCCGCTTCACCTCGCCCCTCCCCCGGAGGTACCCGAGGATGGCGGACACGGACCCCTCGGCGGCGCGGACGAGCCCCGGGTGGAGGTCGGCGCCGTAGACGCGGCGGACCAGCTCCCCGGGGCGGGCGGGTCCGCCCGACCGGAGGGCGTCGCGGACCTGGCCGATGCGCACCCGCCGGTGCTCCACGTAGCGCTCGACCGCGGCGGCCGGGTCCTCGATGGGCGGGCCGTGAGCGGGGTACATCGTCGTCGCGCCCACCTCCCGGAGGCGCACCAGCGAATCCAGGTACGCCGCGAGGTCACCCTCGGGCGGAGCGACGAGCGTGGTGTCGCCCACCCCCATCAGGTGGTCCCCGACGAAGAGGGCGCCCGCGCCTCCCTCTGGTCCATGACGCAAAAGGAACGCCAGGTGGTCCGGCGCGTGCCCCGGCGTCGCGATGGCGTGGAGCGTCCCGGCGTCGGTCTCCACCTCGTCGCCCTCGCCGATCCAGCGGGCGACTCCGGCAGGGGCCAGGCTCCCGCGCCGCGCGCCGCGCGCCATCCACACGGGCGCGCCGGTCCGCCTCGCGAGCGCGGGGGCCGCGCCGGAGTGGTCGGCGTGCGAGTGGGTGAGCAGGATCGCGGCGGGGCGTACGCCTCCGAGCGCCGATTCCACGGCGGCGACGTGCTCTTCCACGGCCGGGCCGGGGTCGATCACCACCGGGCGCTCCCGTCCGACGAGGTAGGTGCGCGTCCCGTCCAGCGTCATGGGGGACGGGTTGGGCGCGAGCAGGACGCGGACGCCGCCGGCTCCCGTCAACTGCGTCGCAGCACGGCCCGCACCGGCGACGCGTCCGCGTCCACCAGGCGAAGCGGGAGGGCGATCAACTCGTAGCGGCCCTCCGGGACCCCGGCGAGGAGCAGGTTCTCGAGGATGGCGACGCCTCCGTCGCCGAGCACGTGGTGCGTCTCCAGCGTCTTGGAGTCGTAGGAATCTACAGAGGGCGCGTCGGTCCCCACCAGGCGCACGCCCGCGGCGACCAGGGCGCGGGCGGCGTCCGGCTCCGGCGCGGGGAAGTCCGTGGGGAAGACGGAAGGATCCTTCCAGCACCCCGTGCGGAAGAGGACCCGCTCCACCGGGCCGCCCGCGAGGACTTCCTCCACCAGGTCGAGGTCGATCCGTCCGCGCACTCCCACGTCCACCAGGACGGCGGGCCCGAGGTAGGCGTCCAGCGGCGCCGCGCCGATCCGGATCCCCTCGTCGGAGACGTGGAACGGCCCGTCCGCGTGCGTGCCGGTGTGGGCGCTCATCCTCAGCTCCGCCACGTTCACCGAGGCGCCCTCGGCGCGGAGCATCGTCCAGCCCAGCGAGCACGGCGCGTCGCCGGGCCAGACGGGGATCCCCTCGCCCACCGGCCAGGTGACGTCGTACAGCTCCAGGGTCGCTTCCACGAATCTGCGGTCCGGGGTAATCACGGGGCCGGCGGCCTCACCACACCAGCCGGAAGAGCAGCGCGGGGTCCAGCAAGGAACGGACCGGCTCCAGATCGCCGGTCACGCGGATCAGGGCGTCCGCGGCTTCGGGCCGCCGGTCGAGCCGCCGGGCGGCCGCGGCGAGGGCGCGCGGGCGGGACACGAAAGCCTCGATGACCTGCTGCAGCCGCTCTCCGGGACCGAACGCGCGCCGCCGCGCCCGGTCGTACCCGGAGAGCGCGGCGGCGGAGACGTCACCCCGGCGGAGCGCGGCGCCCACCGCTTCCGCCGCCAGCTCCGCCCCGCGCAGGGCGCGAAAGATCCCCTGCCCGGTGAACGGATCATAATAACCGGCCGCGTCGCCGACAAGCACGGCTCCGTCCGCCACCGTACACCGGACCGGCCAGTCGAACGGCCCCGTGGCGAGCACTTCGTCCACCCGCTCCACGCCCTCCAGGCCGTACCCGCGGAGCGCCCGGTCGAAGCACCCCGCCGCGCCGCCCGCCACCGCGCCGGGAGCGCCGCCTGCCACGACCACGCTGACGTTCGCCCGTCCCTCCCCCACCGGCGCGATCCCCAGGCACCCACCCGCGCGTACCCGCAGCTCTCCGGTGTCCGCCAGCCCGTCCGCCCCGCGGACGTGCGCCGTGAGCGCCACCTTGCGGAGCCGCGGCGCGCGCCGGACCAGCCCGAGCCGCCGGAGCACCACCGAGCGCAGCCCGTCGGCGCCCACGACCACGCGGGCCCGCAGGGCGACCTCGGCTCCGCCCCGCCCTGCGACGACCCCGCACGTCCGCTCACCCTCGCGCAGCAGGTCGCGCACGCGCAGGCCGGTCCTCACCTCGGCCCCGCAGGCGCGCGCGTGCTCCACGAGGATGGCGTCCAGCGTCTCTCGCGCGATCCCCAGCCCGGTCCGTCCCTCGGGGAAGCGCCCGGCGAACCCGGCCCCGCCCTCCGCGCGGATGCGCCACCCCGCCAGCGGCGCGGGCCCGGCGGCGAGCACCGCCGAAAGCGCCCCCAGGGACCGCAGCGCCTCCACCCCGGCGGGGCTCACGCACTCCCCGCACGCCTTGCGGCGCGGGAACTCCGCCCGGTCCAGGAGGAGCACGCCGAACCCCTCGCCGGCGAGGCGCGCGGCGATCGCGGCGCCCGCCGGCCCCGCGCCGACCACCACCGCGTCCCAGACGGCGGGGTCCGGCATCAGCCCGTCCCGGCGGAGAGCGTCCGGTCAGCCACGAGCGCCAGCCGGAAGGGGAAGTGCCCGTAGACGCGCGCTCCCGCCATCCCCGCCCGGCGTCCGAGGTCGAGGAGTTCGGCGGGCGTGAACGCGCGTCGCACGGAGAGGGGCCCGTCGTGGCGGGTGACCGGGTGGGTGCGCCACACGGTCGCCGCGAGGAGGCGGGCGCCGAGGAGCGCGGTGCGGGAGCGGCGCAGGTCGTTGACGACCACCCCCCGCCGCGTGACCCGGTCCAGCTCCCGGAGCACCCGCACCGCCTCCGACTCCGCGAAGTGATGGAGCGCCGTGGAGCAGAGCGCGAAGTCGAACGACCCGTCGGGGTACGGCAGGGCGAGCGCGTCCGCGGCCTCCACCCGCACGTCCGGATCGCCGGCCGCATGGCGCCGCGCGAGGTCGAGGGTGCCCTCGTGCGCGTCCGTGGCGGTCACGCGCGCGCGGAGGCCCCGGTCCCGCGCCCAGCGGGCGACCTCCAGGGGGATGTCCGCGGAGCCGGTGGCGACGTCCAGCACGCTGAACTCCCCCCCCGGGAGGGGCGGCGCCATGCGGCCGAGGTGGTGGAGCACCACCCGCGTCCCGCCCAGCCACCGGTTCACGCCCCGGAGGTCGCGCAGGCTGGTGGCGAGTTCCCGCCGGTCCACGCCCGGCTCGTCCATCCGCTCCGCGCCGTCCACGCGCCGGAGCGAGGTCACCGCAGGTGCTCTCCCAGGCGGGCCGCGGCCTCTTCCATCGCGGCCTCCACCCCGACGGCGTCGAGCGTGAGCACCTCCCCGTCCCGGTAGAGGACCCTGCCGCGCACCGCGGCGAGCACCACGTCGCCTCCCCGGGCGGAGTGGAACACGGCGGCCACCGGGTCGTGCACGGGGCGCGCGTGGGGCGCGTCCAGCGAGACGGCGCACAGGTCGGCGTCCTTCCCCGGCTCCAGCGAGCCGATGCGGTCGTCCAGCCCCAGCGCCCGCGCGCCGTCCAGCGTGCAGAGCCGGAGAAGGTCGTCCGGGGGGAGGAGGTCCGGCCTGCGAAGCGCCGCGCGGTGGACGATGGAGGCGACGCGTGCCTCCTCCAGCAGGTCCAGGCGGTTGTTGCTCCCCACCGAATCGGTCCCGAGCCCCACCCTCACCCCGGCCTCCCGGAGATCCACGTACGGGGCGGCGCCGTGCCCCAGCCGGGCGTTCGCCACCGGGCAGTGGGCGACCGCGGCCCCCGCGTCCGCCACGCGGCGGATGTCGTCGGCGTCCAGGCGCACGCAGTGGACCAGGAGGGGCCTCGCGCGAAGGACCCCGAGCCGGTCCAGCAGCTCCACCGTGGAGCGCCCCCGCACCGGCGTCGCGATCCCCCTCGCGCGCAGCCCCGGCGCGAAGTCCCCGCCGCCCCGGGTCACCAGCTCCTCCTCCGCCGTCGATTCCGCGGCGTGCACCGCCATCGGCAGGCCCTCGGCGAGCGCGTACTCCGCCGCCGCCGCGAAGAGGCGGTCCGAGACGGTGTACGGTGCGTGGGGGGAGATCCCCACCTTCACCAGCTCCGTCTCCTCCAGCCGGCACCCCTCCACCGCCTGGCGAAGCTCCGCCAGGGACGTATCCGCCTGGGCCGGGTCCGGCCCGAAGGTCTCGCGGTAGACGATCCCGCGCATCCCCGCCTCCCGCAGCGCGCCGAGCGCGGCGCACGACGTTTCCGTCGCCGCCAGCGTGGTGATCCCGGCGCGGAGCGACTCCACCATCGTCCAGCGCGCGGCGACGTCGTAGTCGGGGTCCGAAAGGGCCGCGCGCTTCGAGCCCACGAGCCGCAGGATCCAGTCGGGGAAGAAGAGGTCCTCCAGCCCGCCCTTGAAGAGCGCCAGCTCCGGGTGCGCGTGGACGTTCACCAGCCCCGGCATGAGCGCGACCCGGCCCAGCTCCACGACCTCGGCGCCTTCCGGCGCCTCGATGGACATCCGCGGCCCCACCGCGGCCACGCGCCCGTCCCCGTCCACCAGGACCGCTCCGTCGCGGAGCGGCGGGGTCGCCACGGGGAAGACCCACGCGGCATGGTACAACGTAGGAATCGATCCCTGCATCTGCGGCGTCCGGCCGACTCAGTTCGGGTAGTTGAAGAGCGAGGCGGAGAGCGTCCTCCGCGAGCTGCGCCGGATCTGCGGGTCGTCGCGCAGGACGCGCCCGATGGCCTGCCCGACGCCGACCGAGACCACGAAGTCGCTCAGGCCGCCACCCCCGGCGACGGGGACCGCCACGTCCAGTCGGTAGGTGCGCCGGGATCCCGGCGGGAAGGCGGTCCGGAGCCCCACCCCCACGCTGGCGAAGAACTCGGGGTCGGTCCCGAAGACGTACCCCCCCGCCCAGCTCCGCCCCACGTCCACGAAGGCCACGCCGCCCAGGTCGAAGAGCTGCGGGTACGGCCAGCCGATGTAGAAGCGGTCCTCCAGCGAGAACACCGCCCGGCGCGCCCCGGTCGCCGCGTTCCGGGGGAGCCCCCGCAGCCCGGAGCGGTTCCCCAGCGTGAGCTGGAAGGGGACCGTGGTGCGCCATCCGCCCGCGGCGGTGACCGCGCCGACCACGGTGTGCCGGGACTCCGGCGACGGTCGCCAGTACGCCCACGCGTCCGCCTGGCCGAAGACGTTGCGCCACTCCCAGGTTTCCACCGGCGCTCCGTAGTCGCGCTTCCCCTCCAGGAGAACCCGCGCCCCGGAGAGGAGCCCGCCCGGCAGCTCGCCGGCCACGTCCACCCCCAGGTTGAGCGACAGGTCGTCGTCGCTGGAGAACGCCTGCAGGCTGCGGCCCAGGGCCACCTCCGCCTCCACGCCCAGGCGCACGTCCTCCGTCCCGCGGACCGCGTCCAGCGCGCTCCGCCGGACGAAGTACACGCTCCGCTGCCCCGCCAGGAAGACGACGCGAAGGCTCGAAACGGTGTCGAACGCCGTGGGGCGCTGGAGCAGCAGGGGGACCGTTCCCTCCACCGCGTCCTCCTCGTCCGCGAATCGCGCGCCCCCCGGATAGATGATCCACTCCCCGGCGAGGGCGGCGCCCAGCAGCGTCAGGTTCCCGCGGCGCCCGAGGCGGAACACGCCCCCCACGTCCATGGCCCGGCGCCGCTCGGGGAAGAGAACCCGTACGAGCTTGTCCTCCCCGGGCGTGAAGTACTCGAAGTAGCGGTCCTCGTGCTCCACCCGCTGGCGCCACGCCCAGCGTCCCGCCTCGCCCCGGAAGGGGTACGAGAGCGACTGCGCGAATAGGGTGCCGTTGGCGGTCTTCGCCACCGCCAGCTCCGCGTCGAGCAGGGTCCCGAGGAACTGGGGCGTGGCGTACGCGGCGCCGTAGACCGTCTCGTCGTACTGCTGCCCCCAGAACGCGGCGACGTGCTGCCCGGTCCCCAGCAGGTTGTCCTCGCGCAGTTCCAGGCCCGACAGCCCGCCGCCGCGCGGGTCCACGCGGGGTTCCAGCCGCGTGGACCACTCGTCGCTGGTGTCCACGATGACGTGATAGGTCCCGTCGGGCTGGCGGATGCCGTAGATGTCGGCGTCGGCGATGAAGGTGGTGTTGCGGAGGAGACGCTCGGAGTCCAGCAGGAGTTCGGGCGAGTAGCACTGGCCCTCGCGGAAGAGGATCTCCCGGCGGATCACCCCCTCGCGCGTCGGGATGTGAAGCCGGTTGGCGAAGCCGTAGGCCCAGGCGAAGCGGGGATCGAGGTCGGAGTCCGTGGGGTCGAACACCGCGTGGTTGTCGACGAACACCTGGGAGATGCGGGCACACCCGTCCAGCGTGTCGGCCGCGACCGCGCGGACTGCCGCGAGGGAGTCGAGGCCCTGGGCGGATACCGGCTCGCTCCCCGCGGCCTGGAGGGAGGCCGCGAGTGGAAGGGCGAGGAGCGGAGCGCGGAGTCGTCGATGCACGTTGCTGCGGCCCGGCACGGCCGGTCGGGAAAGGAGCAGGGAGCACACCCGGGCCGGCGCCACGCTGACGCCCGCCCCGTGCGGCTCCCGGTCCGCGAATTGTCCACGATCGTGCGATTGAAGCGCAATCTTCGCGCCGGGGAGGGGAAAGTCAAACGGACCGGGGCCGTCCCGCCGGCTCCGTACGGAGGCGGGGCTCCCCGATCGGGCGCGGTGGGCCGGCTCGCCGAATCCGTTTCAGGCCGTCGCGGTTTCGGTGGGAATCGTCGGGGTCAGGTTCCGGAGGATCTCCTGGGCCCGTTCGCGCTCGCCGACGTCGCCCAGCGCGGCGAAGATCTCGCAGGCATGTTCCAGGTAGCTCTGCGCCTCTTCCCTGCCGCCGAGTTCGATGCGGAGCTGCGCGTAGCTCACGAGCGTCTCCCCTTCCAGGAGGAGGTACTCCTTGTCGCGGGCGATCTCCAGGGCCTTCTCGTAGAAGGTGATGCCATCCTCCTCGCCCCGGGCCTGGGCCAGCTTCCCCAGGCTCAGGTAGAGGTTTCCGAGCGTGTAGGGCGACCGCGCGGCGATGGCGTGCTCCTCGGCGTCGCGTCCCCACGCCTCCGCCTGCGACAGCAGCCCGTCCTTGAGACAGGACTCCGCGAAGTCGATGACGATCGCGGTTCGCAGGGCGGGAGGGATCGAAAGCTTGAGCGCGGCCCCGAACACCTCTCTCGCGCGCTCGGTGAGCCCCTGCTTGCGGTAGAGCACGCCACGGTTGTGATGGCAGATCGCGAGGTCCACGGGGGAGTCGATGACCCGCCAGGCATCGAGCGCGCGGTCGAACCACTCCTCCGCGTCGGCGAGCCGGTCCTGGCGGGTCTTGATCATCGCCAGGTTGTTGTAGAGCTGGGCGCGAGGGAGGGCCAGCGACTCGTCTTCCAGGGAGGTGATGCGGTCGAGCGCCTTCCGGTACCACTCCTCCGAATCGGCCCACTTCCCCTGCATCGCCAGCACGTTCCCGACCCCGGTCCCGGCGATCACCTCGTCCCGCAGGTCCCCGGCGTGCCGCGCCAGCTCGGCGCTTCGCTGGTAGTACAGCACGGATTCGCGCAGCTCGCCCAGGGCCTGGGCCACGCGGGCGATCCTGCGGAGCGCGACGATCTGGGGACGCTTGTTGGGCAGGGGGAGCGAAAGGGCGAGCGCCGTCTCGAAGCACTGCCGTGCCTTGCGGAAACGGCCGTAGTGCTCCTGGCGATCGCCCAGTTCGATCAGGTGGCCGGCGGCATCGGCGTCGTTCCCGTCCCAGAAGGCACGCAGCACGGGACGGAACCCCGTGAAGAGGGAGGAGACGTAGTCGTGGAGAGCCTGCTCCGTCTCCTCCAGCACGGACTCGATCCCGGCCAGCGACACGACCCTCTTGTCGATCGTGGCATAGGCCCGGGACCCGTCCCACTCCTTGCCGGGATCCGGGACCGCCGCGCCCGCGAGGGACAGCCGCAGCCACTCCAGCTCCTCCATGTCGGGGAGGAGCCGGTAGATTTCTTCGAGAGTTACGTGAGGTCGCCCCACAAGGCACCCGTGTGGTTCATCCGCCCGAAGTAGTGACGATGCCCCGCTCCGCGGTGTCGCTCGTCGTGCCGTAGGTGGAGAAGTGGCTCGTCTGCGTCTTCAGCCGCGCCCCGTCGGACGTGACCGTCGCGCCCATGTTCACCCATCCGTCGTTCCACCAGACGATCGTACGGGTGGGGCTGCCTTCCAGCGAGGTGCCCCGGAAGGGGAATTCGATGGTGACCGGCTTCGCGAACCGCTGGTTGTGGGGGCTGAACTCCGCCACGACGCGACCCGAGCCGTCCGGATCCGCAGGCAGGGTGATCGCGAACATCGTCGGGCGATCCACCGCCCCGGCCGGGACCTGGATCGCGAAACCCTGGAACTCCAACCGACCCCCTTCGGGTCCGATCCGCTTCGTAGCCCAGGCGATCGTGAGGGACGGACGCCGCTTGAACATCGCCAGGCGATCGAGCCGCAGCGCGGCCCCGCTCTGGTTGAACGCAGGCGCCACGGCCGTGGTGCTCGGCTCCAGCACTGTCGGCGCCTCCCGGTCCCCGCAGGCCGTAGCCGCGAGAAGGGCGAGCAGGCTGAGCGCTGGAACCAGGCTCCTTGCGATCCGGTGCATCGGACCTCCTTGGAGAGGTAAAAGGGAATGGATGGGGTGCTACCGACGAAAATCCCGCCGCGCGGAACGGCCCTGTGGATGCGCGGCGAACGATGTACGACACGACCCTGCCGGACAGGACGTGGTTCCGATGGTGGACACCCGGCGCGAACCGGGCGTCGAGGACCGAGAGGACGTACGGACGGGTTTTCCACCCCCGACCCGGGAAGTGGACACGCCTACTCTCCGGCAAGAATCATCCCACGGTCCAGACCGTACTCGGCCATTTTTCTGCGCAGCGTGTTCCGGTGGATTCCCAGCCGCTCCGCGGCGAGCGTGAGGCTGTTCCCGGTCTCGCGGATGGCCCGGAGGATGTAGCGGCGCTCCATCTCCTGCAGCGTGCATAGCTGACCCTCCGCCTCGTCTTCCAGCCCGCGGGATTCCGGTTGGGAGATCTCCGGGGGGAGGTCCTGGGGCAGGAGGACGTGGCTGCTGCACATCACCACCGCGCGCTCTACCACGTTGCGGAGTTGGCGGACGTTTCCCGGCCACGAGTACGTACGGAGGACGCCGAACAGCTCCTCGGAGATGCCCCGGATCGACTTCCCGTGCTGCCGGGCGTACTGGACGACGAAGTGCTCCACCAGCCGGTCCATGTCCTCGCCTCGCTGCCTCAGGGGCGGGAGGTGGAGGGTCACCACCGCGAGGCGGTAGTACAGGTCGATGCGGAAGGAGCCCTCCTCGACCGCCGCCTTCAGGTCGCGGTTGGTCGCCGCGACGATCCGCACGTCGATGGGGACCGGCCCCTCCCCGCCCACCCGCTCGATCTCACGCTCCTGCAGCGCCCGTAGGATCTTCGACTGGAGCGCCAGCGACATGTCGCCGATCTCGTCCAGGAAGAGAGTACCCCCGCTCGCCCGCTCGAACCGGCCGATCCGGCGCCCGATGGCCCCGGTGAAGGCACCCTTCTCGTGGCCGAAGAGTTCCGACTCCAGCAGGTTTTCCGGGATCGCCGCGCAGTTGATGGCGACGAACGCCCCCTTCGCCCGCCGGGAGTGCGCGTGGAGCACGCGCGCGATCATCTCCTTCCCCGTCCCGCTCTCGCCCAGCACGAGCACGGTCGCGTCGCTCGCCGCCGCGCGCGCCACCGAGGCGAAGGCCGAGAGCATCTCCGGGCTCGATCCCACGATGGCGTTCGCGTCCGCCGTAGCGGCGGAGAGCGGGCGGATGGCCCCGGCCCGGGAGATGGCATGGACGATTCCGCGGAGCTTCCCCGGTGGGAGCGGCTTGGGGAGCACCTCGTGCGCGCCCTCGCCGATGGCCTCCAGCATCAGGTCCACCGAGGGCTCGGCGGTGAGCAGGACCACCGGGGGCGTGGAGGAGTCCTCGCAGAGCCGGCGGAGGATTTCCATCCCGGCCCCGGAGAACGCCTCGTCCAGCAGGATCAGGTCCCACCCGCCGTCCTGGAGCATGCGCAGTCCCTCGGCCTGGCCGTGGGCGGCCATGAGCCGGGCGCCATTAAGCTCCGGTTCGATCGTTCGAACGAACGAACGGTCCGCGTCGAGGAGGAGTACCTTCAATGCAAGATCGGTACGGTTCCGTGGTCGAAAAGGTATGTTCCCAAAATACCGTGCGAGCGGTCGGTACGCAACTTCTGTCGCACTTTATGCTATCGGATCGAAAGTGCACCACTCGAACCAGTGATTTTCGGCGCGGACACGAAAAGGGAGAGGGCCGCGGCGCGCGCCGCGGCCCTCTCCCGCACCCGGGATGCGGAGCTTACAGCGTGCTCTTGAAGAGCAGGCGGTTCGGCGTGCCGCTCGGGTTGCCGGTGATGACGTTGGCCGTGGAGTTGCTCGTCAGCCACGAGGAGATCGTGGACGTAGACGCGTTGCCGTAGGTCGCCTTGTAGAGCGCGGCGACGCCCGCGACGTGCGGCGAGGCCATCGAGGTGCCGCTGATGCTGTTGGTGCCGCCGTTGTGCCACGTGGAGGTGATGCTGCTCCCCGGGGCGTAGATGTTCACGCAGCTGCCGTAGTTGCTGTAGGAGGCACGCGCGTCGGTGCTGGTGCTGGCCGCCACGGTGTAGGCGTTCGCGGCGCTCGCCGGCGAGACGTTGCAGGCGTTCTGGTTCTCGTTGCCCGCCGCCACGGCCACGAACACACCCGAGTTCGCCAGGTTGTTGATCGCGGTGTTAAGGGTGGAGGAGTAGCCGCCGCCCAGCGACATGTTCGCCACCGCCGGGTTCACGCGGTTCACGCGCACCCAGTCGACCGCGGCGATGATCCCCGAGGTGGAGCCGGAGCCGCTGCAGTTGAGCACGCGAACGCCGCGCAGCTGGACCGACTTGGCGACGCCGTAGGTGCTGGATCCGACGGTGCCGGCCACGTGCGTGCCGTGCCCGTTGCAGTCCTGGCCGTTCCCGCCGAACGCGTCGTACACGTTGCTCGCGCGGCCGCCGAAGTTCGAGTGGGAGGTGTAGATCCCCGTGTCGATCACGTAGGCGTACACGCCCGACCCGGTGGAGGTGTAGTTGTAGGTCCCGCTCAGCGGCCGGTTGCGCTGATCGATGCGGTCGATGCCCCAGGTGGCGTTGCTCTGCGTGGCGCCGACCTCCATCTCCTGGTCCTCCTCGACGTACTTCACGTTCGGGTCACGACGAACGGCCTCGAGCTGGTCCTCGGTCAGGCTGACCGCGAGACCGTTGATGGCGGCCTGGTACACGTGCTTCGCCCGGAGGCCCTTGCCCCGCACGAGGTTCTCAGGGTCGACGCCGTCGTTCAGGACCACGATGTAGTCGCCCTGGATCTTCTTTCCGCTGGCGGAAAGGAGGGGGGCCTTGACCTCCTGCGGGGTGACCAGCTCCTGGGAGTCGTTCGCGCAGGCGGCGAGCGCGAACACGGAGCCGACCAGCAGTGCGCTACGTACGTGACGCATGATACTTCCTCCGGATGAGGTTGATTGGGGCTTCGACGAGCCCGTGGAACTGCGCTGTACTGCGACCGGACCACTTCTGCTTCGTACCGCTTTCGCCGGTTCCGAGCCGGCGGGGGACGAGCGGGGCTTCCTCCTTTCGGTGTGATGGTTTCCATCCTGGCGCAGCCCGGAGGCGCCCGATGGCCCCGGGCCGCGCGCTTCCTACGATCAGGGCCGCGACGTGACCAGCGTGTAGGTGCCGCTCCCCCGGTACGAGTAGACCCGCCAGCGATAGGTGCCCGCCGTGCCGGAGTAGTTGATGCTCTCCGTGGAGGACACGCCGAGCGAGCTGGCGACGTTCGTCCAGGTGGAACCGCTCAGCTTCTGCAGGTAGAGGTCGAAGTCGGAGCCGGTGCCGGTCAGGGAAGCGGTGTGCGCCCCCGACACGCTCACCGTGTAGCCGCCGGTGCCCGGCTGGTACGAGTTGGCGCCGGTGCCGCTCAGGGAGCCCGTGTACGTGAACGAGTTGCCCGGAGGAGGCGTGGTGCCGCCGGTGAGCAGCGAGTACACGAGCCGGTTCGGGGAGCCGGACCCCCCGCTCGTCACCACCCCCGTGGTGGCGGTGCTGACGATGGCGTTCGCCACCGTGGCCGGGGTCGCCGAGGGGTTCCCCTGCAGGTAGAGCGCGGCGACGCCTGCCACGTGCGGGCTCGCCATGGAGGTGCCGCTGATGGTGCTCGTCGCGGTGTTGCTCGTGTACCAGGCCGAGGTGATGCTGGAGCCCGGCGCGAACACGTCCAGGCAGCTGCCGTAGTTGGAGTACGACGCCCGTGCGTCCGACGAGGTGGTGGCGCCCACGGTGATGGCGTTCGGCGCGCGCGACGGGGAGACGTTGCAGGCGTTCTGGTTCTCGTTCCCCGCGGCGACCACCACGGTGACGCCCGCGTTGTGCATCCGGTTGAGAGCGTCGTCGATGGCCGTGGAGGCCCCGCCGCCCAGCGACATGTTCGCCACCGCCGGGAGCACGCGGTTGTTGGTCACCCAGTCCATCCCGGCGATGACCCCGGAGTTGGTCCCGCTGCCGGAGCAGTTGAGCACCCGCACCGCGACCACGCTGGCGCCCTTGGCGACCCCGTACGTGGTTCCCGCGGCGGTCCCGGCGACGTGTGTGCCGTGCCCGTTGCAGTCGTCGGCCGTGCCGCCGTCCACCGCGTCGTAGCCGCTCGTGATGCGGCCGGCGAACTCGTTGTGGGAGAGCCGGATCCCCGTGTCGATCACGTAGATGCTCACCCCCGCGCCGGTGGGCGTGTACTCGTAGGTCCCGGAGAGGGGGAGGTTGCGCTGGTCGATGCGGTCGAGCCCCCAGGTCGCGCCGGTCTGCGTCGTGGAGAGCGAGACCTCCTGGTCCTGCTCGACGTACGCGACGTTCGGGTTGCGGCGAACCGCTTCGAGCTGCGCCGCCGTGAGCTTCGCGGAGAACCCGTTGAGCACGGCCCCGTAGACGTGGCGCGGCCCGATGCCCGCCCCCCCGGCCACCGAGCGGGCGCTGGCGCCTTCCTTGAGGACGACGATGTACTCGTCGGCGATGCCGTTCGTCGCCGCCGAGAAGTACGGGGCCACGGGCGTCGCCGCGCCTCCCTCCACCGGAGAGACGGGCTCCGTTCCGTCGGAGCAGGCGGCGAGGGCCAGAGCCGCCACCGCGATGAGGGCCATCCTGTCGTGTCGCATGATCCGACTCCCTCTGAGTGTCTCCGGGGGGGGTCACGCCGGGCACTTCCCGGCGCGACGGGTTCCCGCGGTCCCGCCCGGCCCCCGGGGCCGGGCGGGACGTCACAGCGTCCGCGTCAGTAGCTGGTGAACAGCAGGCGGTTGGGCGACCCGGTCCCGGGCGAGGTCACCTTGCCCGTCGTGGCGTTGTTCACGATCGCGTCGCGAACCTGCTGCGGGGTGTGGCCCGGGTTGCTCTGGAGGTGCAGGGCGGCGACGCCCGCCACGTGCGGGGCGGCCATGGACGTGCCGCTGAGCACCTTGGAGCCCGTCGTGTTCGAGTGGGTCGCCGAGGTGATGCTGGACCCCGGAGCGAACAGGTCGAGGCAGGTCCCGAAGTTGGAGTACGAGGCCTTGGCGTCCGTGGAGGTGGTGGCGCCCACGGTGATCGCGTTGGGGACCCGGGCCGGCGAGTAGTTGCAGGCGTTCTGCGCGATGCCGAGGAAGTTCCCGTTCCCCGCGGCGACGACCACCACCACGCCGCTGTCGATCATCCGGTTGGTGGCCGCGTCGATGGCCGTGGAGGCGCCGCCGCCCAGCGACATGTTCGCCACCGCCGGCTTCACGTGGTTCGCCGCCACCCAGTCCATCCCGGCCGCCACCTGGGCGTTGGTCCCGGAGCCGCTGCAGTTCAGCACCCGCACCGCGATGAGGTTCACGCCCTTGGCGACTCCCCAGGCCCCACCCCCGACGGTCCCGGCGACGTGCGTCCCGTGGCCCTGGCAGTCGGCCGCGGTGCCCCCCGCGGTGACGGCGTCGAACCCGGTGGAGGCGCGGCCGGAGAAGTCCACGTGGTCGAAGCGGATCCCCGTGTCGATGATGTAGGCGTTGACCCCGGCGCCGGTGTTCGTGTAGCTGTAGGTGGTGCTCAGGGGGAGGTTGCGCTGATCGATGCGGTCGATCCCCCAGGTCGCGCCGGTCTGCGTCGTGGCGAGCGAGACCTCCTGGTCCTGCTCGATGAAGGCGACGGCGGGGTTGCGCCGGAGGGCGTTGACCTGCCCGTCGTTCAGGGTGGCGGCGAAACCCTTGAGCGCCGTGGTGTACGTGAACTGCGGGGTCAGCTTGGCGAGCGCGGCCACGGCGCGCGGGTTCGCGTCGTCCTTGAGGACCACGATGTACTGCCCCTGCACCGCCCGGGACGGGTCCGCGGCGGAATAGAGCGGCGCTACCGCTTCGGCCGGGACGACCGGAGTCGTCGATTCGTCGGCGCAGCCCGCCAGGACCGCGACCGAGCCTGCGAGTACGAGGATTCGATTCGTGCGCATGACCCCCCCTTGGCTAGGAGTGAAGCACGGCTGCCCGGTACCGGTGCAGCCTACCGGTTACGGCGTGTCCGCCGTCGGTTCGTGTCCCCATTCATCCGCGGGCGGTCACGCCCGGGTCCGCACGATCTGTCCTTTACTATCTTGCGCATCGCCCAAAATCCTTCGCCCGACGGGACCGGGTCGGGCATCGGACGGCTCCGGATGGCGGTGCGCCCTTTAAGAAAGCAGGTACGGGGCCAAAAGATTCCCCGCGCACAACCCGTTGCCATGCAACACTATACCGCTCAGGCACCCCGCCCGGTTTCGGAATCGTTTTGGTGCGCCGCCCGCTTCCGGTGCACCATAGTGGTGCGGATGGCGGGGAAGATCCGTAACCGTTCTTGACACCGGTCGCGCGGGGGCGCTACGCTTCGCGCTCACCCCAAACTGCCGTTACGAGAGGTCTCCTACATGTCCTATATTCGCCAGGACGCGCTGGACTACCACAGCTCCGGCCGCCGAGGCAAGATCGCCGTCGTTCCGACCAAGCCCGCCAGCACGCAGCGGGACCTGTCGCTCGCCTACTCCCCGGGGGTCGCGGAGCCGTGCCGCGAGATCGCCCGCTCCCCGGAAGAGGTCTTCCGCTATACCGCCCGGGGCAACCTCGTCGCGGTCGTCTCCAACGGCACCGCCGTGCTGGGCCTGGGCGACATCGGGCCGCTGGCCGCGAAGCCCGTGATGGAAGGGAAGGCGGTGCTCTTCAAGCGCTTCGCCGACATCGACGTGTTCGACCTGGAAGTCGGCTCCACCGATCCCGACGACGTGATCCGCTTCTGCGAGCTGCTGGAGCCCACGGTGGGAGGGATCAACCTGGAAGACATCGCCGCCCCGGCGTGCTTCTACATCGAGGAGGAGCTGAAGCGGCGGCTCGACGTCCCCGTGTTCCACGACGACCAGCACGGGACCGCCGTGATCTCGGGGGCCGCGCTCCTCAACGCGCTGGACATCACCGGCAAGGCCATCGACCGGATCCGGGTGGTGTTCTCCGGCGCGGGCGCGGCGGCCATCGCCACGGCGGAGCACTACGTCTCCCTGGGGGTGCGGCGGGAGAACATCTTCATGGCCGACCGCAAGGGGATCATCCGCACCGACCGCGGACCCGAGGACATGGACCCGTACAAGGCGCGCTTCGCCCAGGACACGGATCTCGTGACGCTGGCGGACGCGCTGGTCGGCGCCGACGTGTTCGTGGGGCTCTCGGTCGCAGGCGCCGTCACGCCGGAGATGGTCGTCTCCATGGCGGACGGCCCCATCGTGTTCGCCCTCGCCAACCCGGACCCGGAGATCACCCCGGAAGAGGTGGCGCGGGTGAGGCCCGACGCGATCGTCGCCACGGGGCGCACCGACTACCCCAACCAGATCAACAACGTCCTGGGGTTCCCCTTCATCTTCCGCGGGGCGCTCGACGTCCGCGCCCGCACCATCAACGACGAGATGAAGATGGCCGCCACCCGCGCGCTCGCGGAGCTGGCCCGGCAGGACGTGCCCGAATCGGTGGAGAGGGCGTACGGCGACGAGCGCTTCCGCTTCGGCCCGGAGTACCTGATCCCCAAGCCGTTCGACCCCCGCATCATGCTGTGGGTGGCGCCCGCCGTGGCGCAGGCGGCGATCGAGACCGGGGTGGCCCGCCAGGAGCTGGACCTTGACGCGTACCGCGGCGAGCTGGAGTCCCGCCTCGGACGCCGGCGCGAGGTGATGCGGGACATCATGAGCCGCGCGCGCCGCGACCCGCGCCGGATCGTCTTTCCGGAAGGCGAGCACGAGCGGATCATCCGCGCCGCAGCGCTGGTGGTACAGGAGGGGATCGCCCACCCCGTCCTCCTCGGCCGCCCGGACCGGATCCGTGAGCAGGCGGCGGCGCTGGGGATCTCGCTCCAGGAGGTGGAGGTCGTGGACCGGCTGGGGGACGAGGAGCGCCTGGAGCGCTACGCGCAGCAGCTCTGGCGCCGACGCCAGCGGAAGGGGACGACCCTGGCCGACGCGCGAGCGGAGGTGCGCCGCGCCGTCTCCTTCGGGTGCATGATGGTGCACGAGGGCGACGCTGACGGGCTGGTGGCCGGCGAGGACATGTACTACCCGGAAACCATCCGGCCCGCGCTGCAGGCGGTGGGGACCGCCCCCGGCGTCTCGCACGTGGCGGGGCTCTACATGATGGTGCTGGAGCGGGAGATCCTGTTCTTCGCCGACACCACCGTGAACATCGACCCGGACGCGGAGACGCTGGCGGAGATCGCGAAGCTGGCGGCCTCGTTCGTCCGCTGGCTCGGGATCGAGCCGCGGGTGGCGATGCTCTCCTTCTCCAACTTCGGCTCCGTGCGGCACCCGCAGTCGGACAAGGTGAGGCTCGCGACGGAGCTGGTGAAGGCTTCGGACCCCACCCTCATGGTGGACGGCGAGATGCAGGTGGAGAGCGCGGTCGTGCCCGAGATGAGGGACCAGGCGTACCCGTTCAGCACCCTTTCCGGCTCGGCGAACGTGCTGATCTTCCCCGACCTCAACTCCGCCAACATCGCCTACAAGCTCATGGCCCGCCTCGGCGGCGCGGAGGCGTTCGGGCCGATCCTCCTGGGCATGGCGCACCCCGTTCACGTGCTGCAGCGCGGGAGCGAGGCCGTGGAGATCGCGAACCTGACGGCGCTGGCGGTGGTGGACGCGCAGTCGCGCGGCCGCCCGCCGCAGTCCGGCACCGCCTGAGCCGGTGGAAGTAGACTCCGTCCGCATCCGCTACCGCCGCCTCCCGGACCGCGAGCAGGTCTTCGAGCAGGCGGTGGTGGACGATGCGGGCGGCTACGTGGTGACGTTCCTGGCGGCGGCGGAACTCTCCCGCCCCGTCCGGGCCGGCGGCCGCGTCGTGCTGGAGCCCGGCGCCCCGGTGGTGTGGTTCACCTACCGGGGCGACGTCTGGCACGACGTCGGCCGCTTCCACCTGGCGGACGGCACCTTCACGGGTTATTACGCAAACGTCCTCACCCCGGTGCGGATGCGGGAGGGCGACTGGGACACCACCGACCTGGCGCTGGACGTCTGGATGGGCGCGGGCGGGCGGGTGGAGGTGCTGGACGCCGACGAGTTCGAGGAAGCGGTGCGCAACGGCTGGCTCGACGCCGGGACCGCGGCGCGCGCCCGTGCCGAGGCGGACGCCCTGGCGGACGCGGCCCGCGCCGGTACGTGGCCGCCCGAGCACGTGCGGGCGTGGGACCTCGCTCGCGCCCGCGAACGTTCGATCCGGCACCTCCGTCCGGGAGGCGCCGCCGACCCCGATCACACCCAGCGGGAGATCCCGTGAGCCCTATTCACATCCGCCCCGTCCGCGGACGGGGCGCGCCGCGCCGTGCCGCCCTGGCGGCGGGCTTCCTCCTGGCGCTCTCCGTCCCCGCGTGCGCGCAGTCGCCCGCCAAGCAGGGAGAGGCCCCCGCTGGCGCCGCCGCGACGGCGGCCGTGAGCCTCGATTCGCTTCAGGCCCGCGCCTCCCGCGCGCGCGTGAAGGGCTCGGAGCAGGCGCCCGTCACGATCGTGGAGGTGTCCGACTTCCAGTGCCCCTACTGCCGGCAGTTCACGGAGGAGGCGTACAAGCAGATCGACAGCGCCTACATCCGTACCGGCAAGGCGAAGATGGTCTTCATCAGCTACCCCATCCCGCAGCACACGGAAGCCTGGCCCGCCACGGAAGCCGCGTACTGCGCCGGGGCGCAGGACAAGTTCTGGCCGATGCACGACCGGCTGTTCGCGACGCAGCGGGAGTGGAGCGGACAGGGCAACCCCACCGAACGGTTCGCCCGCTTCGCGGAGGAGCTGCAGCTCGACATGGCCGCCTACCGGAAGTGCGTGGACGAGGACCAGGTGGCGCCGATGATCGTGAACGACGTGATGCAGGCATCGTCGGCGGGGATCTCGGGGACCCCCACCTTCATCCTGAACGGCCAGCGGGTGGTGGGCGGAGCCGCGCCCTTCGAGGAGTTCAGGAAGAACATCGAGGAGCTTCTCGCCGGCCAGGCGGGCACGCCGCAGCCGTAGCCGGAAACGACGAGAAAGGCCCCGCGACGTCTCGGCGTCGCGGGGCCTTTCCTGTACGACCTGTCGAAGACCGGCCCGGGGGCCGGGAGCCCTCAGGCCTCGTCCTCCACCACGTACGCCGACACCAGGCGGGACATGTCCACGAACAGCTGCCGCGTCACGCTCTCCTCCTCGCGCAGCAGGTCGACCAGCCGGTCGTAGCGGGCCAGCGTTTCCACGGGCACGTGGACGGTCTCGGCATGGAAGGTCCCCTGGTCCGCGAAGACCAGGCGGATCGCGGTGGTGCTGGAAGGTTCCGACATCGGGTGTATCCTCCGGGAGCGAACGAAAAACGGGACCTGAGGCGCGGCCTCAGCGGGCGCGCCGGAGCCCCGGGATGGTGAGAAGGAAGATCAGCGTGATGAGCACCGCCGAGGCCACGCACCAGCGGCACCAGGCGTGGATCACCGCCGCCTCGATGTAGGTGAGGTAGGCGGAGAAGGCGACGCCCACCGCCGCCATCCCGAACAGCCCGACCGCCACCCAGCGCGCGTTCGCCCAGCGCGGCTGCACTCCGAGCAGGGCGACGACGAAGAGCGCCGAGTACGCGCCGATCCCCCACATCGCCACGGGGAGCCCGAGGAAGTAGGCGTACTTGGAGGCCTGCACCGTCTCGCACCCCCCGCTGCCGCACTGGATCACCCCCAGGTATCCGAGCTTGTACAGCGTGAGGTACCCGGCGATGAACACGCCGAGCAGCGAGAGCACCGCGACCGCCATGCGCGCGACCGGCGCGGCGGGCTGCCCCTGCGCCTCTCCGGGAGAGGCGGGGACGGCGGCCTCCAGGCGGCTCATGGCGCCGCGCTTTCGCCCGGGTTGGCGGCGGCCGTGTCGCCGGCCGGGGGCGCGGCGGCCGCCCCGCCCGCGATCGCCTCGTCCACCATCCGCTCAAGCTCCGAGTAGCTGGGCGTGGAGCCGAGGCGACGGCCGTTCACGATGAGCGTCGGCGTCCCCTGCACCCCCAGCGACTGTCCGAGCTGCATGCTCTCGGACACCTCGCGGGCGAAGCGGTCGGAGCGGAGGCACGACTCGAACTTGCCCGCGTCCGCGCCCGCCTGGGCGGCGTACCGCACGAACTGGGCGCTGGGATCACGCTCGGAACTCCAGTTGGGCTGCTGCCCGTAGATGATGTCGTGGAACTCCCAGAACTTCCCCTGCTCGTTGGCGCAGCGCCCCGCGCGGGAGGCCAGGAACGCGTTGGGATGGATCTGAATCAGCGGAAAGTCGTAGTACACGTAGCGGACCTTGCCGCTCCCCACGAGGCGCTCCTTGATGAGGGGCGCGACCAGCGAGGCGAACTGTCCGCAGCCGGGGCACTGGAAGTCGGCGAACTCGTAGATCACCACGGGCGCGTCCGCCCGCCCGACGGAGATCCCCTGCACCCGGTTCAGCCGGGCCTGGTCCATCACCACCTCGACGGGCTGCGTGACCGGCTGTTCCTTGCCGAAGAGCTGGAAGACGAGGAACGCGACGCCCGCCAGAGCCACCACGCCGATGACGGCGTAGAACGGCGTGAGGGACGATCGGCCACGGGGCGCGGTTTTACGAGTCACGGGCTTGCTCCGGTTCCGTGCGGTGGGAGGGTTGGAATGTCGGCTTTTCAACCCGTATCTTAACGGCCCGGGATCGAACCCTGCAAGCCGGGGAACGTTCCTTGCGTTTTTTGTTCGGTCCGGTTCCCGTAATCCCTAGCAACTGATGCGTACATGCCGGACATTCGGCTGGTAAGACCCCGGGGCTCCCCCGTGTGGCTCCTCGTAGGCGGGCTGGTCCTGATCTCGCTCGGCGTCCTGGCGATCTCCATGTTCGCCGGCGACCCCACGGAGTCGGCCCGCACCAACCAGGTGGGCGCGACCGCCAACTTCGGCGCGGACCGCGCCCCGGTCATCCCGGTCGCCCCCACCCCGTTCGAATCCGTCACGGAGCTGACGGAGGGCGACCTGGGACGCCTGGTCCGCCTCACCGGGTTCGCAGAGAGCCGGGTGGCGGGCAACTCGGTGTGGGTCAGGGCGACGGGCGGGAGGCGGATCCTGGTTCGCTTCGAGCCGGATCCCCCCGAGGGAACGAGGGTGGCGCTCTACCCCGGGAGCGCGGTGAGCCTGGACGGCTACATCCAGAAGATCGCGCGGGCGGAGCTGAAGGTGCGGCTCGACTCCCTGGGCGTACGGCTCCCCCGGCCCACGCCGCGTCCCGGAGGCAAGTTCGGGGACGTGCCGGACAGCGGGTTCCTGCGCGTCGACTCGCTCTTCGTGAAGAACTTCTACGTCTCGGTGCGCCCGGAGGCCATCCCCGGCGTTTCCACCGGGGCTCCTTCGGTGGCGGGGAGGTGAGGGTGCGCTGGAGACCGCAGGACCTGGACCGGCTGGAGCGGGCGATCGACGAGGGAGCGCGGATCCAGCTCTCGCGCCGCGGAACGGAGTACGTGATCCAGGTGCGCGAACTGCGCAGCGAGGGCACCGCCGAGGTGATCGTCGCCGTGCACCCGAACACGGGGGAGGAGATGCGCTTCCCGCTGGACGAGATCGACGCTTTCTCCGTGATCTACTGAGCGTACGGAGCCCGGTCTCCCGGCCGGCTCAGCGGTGCGCCGCGGCCTCGCGCTTCGCCGGCGCCGCCTCCACGGTCTCCCCGAACTCGCGCGCCGCCTGGACCAGCGCCCAGAAGAGGCGCCGGTCGGGATCGCGCTCGTCGCCCGGGGACTCGGCCTCGCCGCGCTCCGGGTGCCACTGCACGCCGTACACCCAGGGGTAGTCCGGCGCTTCCACCCCCTCCACCACCCCGTCCTCCGAGAGCACCGTCGCCTCCAGCCCCGGCGCCAGCCCTTCCACCGCCTGGTGGTGGAAGGAGTTGATGAACAGCTCCCCCGTCCCGAAGATCCGTCTCAGCCCGGAGTCCTCCTTCACGGTCGCGTGGTGCCACCGCTGGTTCCAGGGCGCGGCCTGCTCGTGCTGGATGCGGCTCGGACGCTGCGAAGAGAGGTCCTGGAAGAGCGTTCCCCCCATTCCCACGTTGAGGACCTGGCAGCCGCGGCAGATCCCCAGGACGGGCATGCGGCGGGCGAGCGCCGCCTCCAGCGCCGCGAACTCCGTCTCGTCGCGCGGGCGGTTCAGCGTGCCGAGCCCGGGGTGGGGATCCTGTCCGTAGCGGGTGGGATCCACGTCCTCGCCCCCCGTGATGACCAGGCCGTGGGCCATGGAGACCAGCTGCCGGACGGCCTCGGGAGTGTGGCCCGGCGTGACGAGGATCGCGGTCCCCCCGGGCTCCTCCACCGCGGTGACGTACTGGACGTTCAGGCGGACCTGGGGGAGCTGGTGGTCTCCCCCGGTGCGTAAGGTGGTGGTGACGACGATCAGCGGGCGCACGCTTCCTCCGGCTAATGATGTTCGAGGAAGCCGCGACGCTGCAGGATCCGCGCCTCCCCCGCCTACCCGGCGCGCGCCTGCGACCTGGGGGTGGGAAGCGCCTGGTGGACGCGGTCGCGCCCTCCCTGCTTGGCGACGTAGAGGGCGGTGTCCGCGGCGGAGATCAGCTCGTCGGGATCCCTCGCGTCCACCTCGGGCCAGGTGGCGACGCCGACGCTGAGGGTGGCCCGGACGGGAACGTCGTCGAAGTTGAAGGGGAGGGCGCCGAAGTAGCTGCGGGCGCGCTCGGCGAAGCGGAGGGCGCCCGCGGCCGTCGTCTGGGGGAGGACGACCACGAATTCGTCGCCGCCGTAGCGGCCGGCCAGGTCGTTGGAGCGCAGCGCGCCCTCGGCGTTGAGCCACGATCCCAGCGCCCGGAGGACGGCGTCCCCGGACGGGTGCCCGTGGGTGTCGTTGATCTCCTTGAAGCGGTCCACGTCGAGCACGAGGAGGCTGAGGGGCTCCTGCCTCGCCTGGGCCAGCTCCATCTCTTCGCGCAGAAAGTGCATGAGGGAGCGGCGCGTGGCGCAGCCGGTCAGCTCGTCGGTGTGCGCCAGGTCGTGGAGCCGGCGGCGCTGCTCGATGAGGTTCTGGAACACCTGCACCCTTCCGCACGCCTGCACGACCGCCTCCGCCACCCTGCCGCCCAGCTCCTCGGCCCCTTCGGCCAGCACGGGCTCGTCCACGAGGGACCGCTCCAGGAAGACCCCGGTCATGGTGTCGGTGAGCGGAAACGGGACGGCGACCACGGAGCGGATCTCCGGGACCCCGCCCGTGCGCTCCCAGAGGGCCCGCGTCTCCGCGAACAGCGGGGACGCCGCCACGTCCGACACGGTGACCGGCGAGTTCCGCTCCAGCGCCGCGCGGATCTCCGGGTACCGCTCCAGCTCCAGGACCTGACCCTCGTTGCTTCCGTCGGACGTGGCCGCCACCCGCGCGACCAGCTCTCCCGGCTCTCCCCGCTCCACCACCACCACGGAACAGCGGCAGACCCCCAGGATCTCGGCGGTGCGGCTGGTCACGAGGTGGAACATCTCGTCCGCGGTGACCACCCGGTTCAGCTCCCGGATCAGGTCGATGGCCTGCAGGCGCATCCGCGCCTGTTCCCTCGCCCGGCGCAGCTCCTGGTGGCGCTGGATGTGGGAGTCCACCCGGGCGAGAAGTTCGTCCAGGCGGAAGGGCTTGGTGAGGAAGTCCACGGCCCCGTCGCGAAGCGCGGAGACGGGGAGGGTGGCGTCGTTGGTGGCGGTGATCAGGACGACCGGGAGATCCATCCAGCGGGGGTCGCGCCGCAGGGTACGGAGCACGTCCAGCCCGCTCATCTCCGGCATCATCACGTCCAGGAGGAGGAGGTCGGGCACGTGCGGGGCGGCGGAGAGGAGTTCCAGCAGCCGGGGCCCGCTGGGCGCGGTCCGTACACGGTAGCCGTTGCCGCTCAGCGCGCGATCGAGACCCTGCAGGATCGCCGGGTTGTCGTCGGCGACGTAGACCGTGGAGGAACGGCTCATTGTGTGTATCGCAGGCGGATGGGAGATAGGACGCGAGCGTGTAGGCATCCGCCACGGCCCGGATCCGGTGGAATCCGGACTTCGAATCGCTCTTGTACCGCCCTTTGACGTCCGGATGAATATGTCGGCGACTTCCGCCGGTCCCGCTCCCGCACCACGGTGCGGCACCCGGAATGCCCGGGGAATGGGATCCGACGCCCGGTACCCGGTGGGAACGGGAGGGCGTACCGCCCCGGCGCAAAAGGCAGACCATGCGCCGGAAAGAGGGATTATCCGCATCCCTCCTCACGAATCGAGATTCCCGCGATGAGGCTCGCGCCCGTAAAAGATGTGGCGTTTACGCCCCACACTGTCCCATGTCTGCCTCAGTACCCGGCCCGGATCCTGCTCTGCGCTCGGCCCCTGTGAGGCTCGCAGGACCGTCCCCGGATCCGACCCTATGACTCCGCTCCCCAAGGCACCACGCCGCGCCCTACGCTTGCTCGCCGCGCTCCTCCTGGCCGCGGCGGGCCTGTCGGCGGGGTGCCGAAGCCAGGCGCCGGAGCCTCGCTGGGCCGACGAGGTGCTCCCCGCCCTGTCCCTGCGCGCGAGGGTCGCCCAGATGGTCGTACCGGCCGTGGGCGAGGGAGCGGACGCCGCCGCCCGCGCCCGCCGCTGGGTGGAGGAGGACAGCGTGGGCGGGGTCCAGCTCCGGGGCGGGTCGGCCCCCGTCTTCGCGGCCACGGTGGCGACGCTCCGGCTCGCCGCTCCGCTCCCCCTGTTGGTCGTGGTGGAGCTGGACGGAGGCGCGGGCGCCCTGGGCACGGAGGGGACCGGCTTCCCGCCCCTGCGCCGGCTCACCGCTCCCGGCCTGGAGGGACACGCGCGGCGGGCGGGCATCTGGACCGGCCGGGAGGCGCGAGCCCTGGGCGTGGACCTGGGGATCGTGACGCTCCCGGAACTCGGCGCAGACGCGCCCGTCGGCGTACAGCTCCCCGACCCGGCCGCCGCGGCGGAGGCGGTGACCGCGTACGTCCGGGGCCTCCGGGAAGAAGGGGTCCTGGCGGGCGTGCGCCTCCTCCCGCCCCAGCGCTCCCGCGCCGACACACTTCCCGTACCCGTGCTCCGCTGGGACCTCGCGCGCCTGCGGACGGTGGACCTCCCCGCCGCGGTCGCGGCCGTGAAGGCGGATGCGGAGCTGGCGATCCTCCCCGCGACGGTCCTCCCCGCCCTGACGGGCGACTCCGTCCCCCTCGCCCTCTCCCCCGTGGCGACCGCGGGCCTGCTGCGGCGGGACCTGGGCTTCGGAGGGCTCGCGGCCGTGGAGATCGGCCCCGGGAGCCCGCTGGCGGAGGGGCGAGGCGAGGCCGAGGCCGCGGTGCGGGCGGTCGCGGGAGGAGCGGACCTCCTCCTGGGCGTCTCGGACCCCGCGTCCACGATCGACGCGCTGGTGGACGCCGTGCGCGAAGGCCGGATCTCCCCCGGGCGCGTGGAGGAGGCGGTGCGGAAGATCCTCCACGCCAAGGAGAGGCTTCGAGAGGAAGGGCGGCGGTCCGTGCCGCCGGACAGTGTAGCCCCGCTCCTCCGCACCGGAGACGCGGTCCGGGCGGCGGCCGAGGCCGCGGAAGCCGCCCGCCGGGTGCTCGGCCCGGCCCCGGAGGCGGTGCTGCGGGGCTGCCGCGCACCGCTCCTCCTCGCCCGCCCGGGCGACGCTCCCGTGCTCCGCCGTGAGGCCGCCCTCCGCTTCCCCTCCATGCGGGCGCTTCCGCTCGTGGCGGAGCAGGTGGAGGACAGCGTTCCAGCCGCGCTGGCGGCGCCGATCCGCGAGGCGGACTGCTGGGTGGTGGTGGAGACCGTCCCGGGCTCCGCGGCCGCGCTGCTCGACCTGGCCCGGCGCGCGGTCGCGGAGGGGGACACGGCCGCCCCGGCGGCCGGCGAACGGACCGCCGCTCCGGACACCGCGAAGCCGGTCGTCCGACCGGACCCGCCCACCGTCCTGGTGCGCCTGGCGGCGTCCCTCCCCGACTCCCTCCCGCCGGCGCGCTCCGTCGTGCTCGCCTGGGGAGACGGACCGGAGGCCCAGCGGGCGGCGGCCGACGCCCTCGCCGCGGAAGCCCCGGTGGAGGAGGAGCCCACCGTCCGGTGGCCCGCCGCGCCGACCCTCCGGCGGGCGGAGGCCGCCGAAGCGGGGATGAGCGAAACCGGGCTCGCGCGCGCGGACGCGGTGCTGCGGGAGGCGGTGGAAGCAGGGACCATCCCGGGGGCGGCGCTCGCGGTGGGGCGCCACGGCCGGCTGGTCCGCCTGCGGGGCTACGGCCGGCTCCCCGGAGGCGAGGGCGCCGTGGACGCGACCGCGACGCTGTACGACGTCGCGTCGCTGACCAAGGTCGCGGCGACCACCGCGGCGGTGATGGCGCTCGTGAACGACGGGAAGCTCCGCCTGGACGCTCCTGTGCGGAGGTACCTCCCCGACTTCACGGGGAAGTGGAAGGGCGAGGTGACCGTACGGCACCTCCTGACGCACACCTCCGGGCTCCCGGCGGGGGAGTGGCTGTACGGGAGCACGCGCTCGCCAGAATCGGCGCTCCGGCAGGTGATCCGAACTCCGCTGCGGACCCGGCCGGGGGAGCGGATGGTGTACAGCGACCTCGGCTTCATCCTGCTGGGGGCCCTGGTGGAGGAGGTCGCAGACGAGCCACTGGACGCCTACCTGGCCCGGAGGGTGTACGCCCCGCTGGGGATGTCTTCCACCCTGTACCTGCCTCCGCGCGCGCTGAGCCCGTTCACCGCCCCCACCGCGCAGCGGTCCGAGCGGGGGTACGGGCCGCGCGGCGTGGTGCACGACGCGAACGCGTTCCGGCTGGGCGGGGTGGCGGGGCACGCCGGGCTGTTCTCCACCGCGAACGACCTGGCCGTCTTCGCGCAGACGATGCTCAACGGCGGGAGCTACGGAACGCAGCGGGTCTACTCCCCGGAGACGGTGCAGCGCTTCACCACCGTCCGTACGCGGGTGGGGAACCGGGCCTGGGGGTGGGATGTCCCGGCGCAGCGAAGCTCCGCCGGGAGCTACTTCTCCCCCCGTTCGTTCGGCCACACCGGGTTCACCGGGACCTCGCTGTGGATCGACCCGTCGCAGGACCTCTTCGTCGTGCTCCTCACCAACCGCACCTACGACGACGCGTCGCAGCGCGCGATGCTGGAGGTGCGCGAGAAGGTGCACGACGCCGTGGCACGCTCCGTTACGGACGTGACGCTCCGCCCGAGGCCGGGGAGCCCGGTGGCCCAGGAGGAGGAGCGCCGCGCCCGGGCCGAACGGGAACGGGCGAGACGGACGCGCCGCCGCCGCTGAACGGGAACCCGATCCGGCGACCGTCCCGCCGGCCACCCGCGCGATCCCGACAGGCTCGAAACGATCCCGGCCCCGCGGAGAGTCCGCGGGGCCGGGCCCGATCACCTCGCGCGGTCGCGCGGCAGCCGCCGGTCGGGGGGAACGCTCCAGAAGATCACGTCCTCCCACCACTCGGGGCCGCGGAACTTCACGTTCGCGAACCGGTCGTTGACCGCGTAGAACTCCGGGTCCAGGAAGATCGGCGCGTAGACGGCGTCGTCGATCACCTGCTGCTCCAGGCTCCGCCAGAGGCCGCGCGCGCGGGTGGTGTCGTTCTCCACCAGGATGGTGTCGATCAGCGCGTCCACCCGCGGGTTGCGGTAGCCGGCGAAGTTGGGACCGTTGGGCGGGATGGAGCGGGAGTGGAACACCATCTCCGCGTTCGGCCCCATCACCCCGGGCCCCCAGCCCCACCCCCAGAAGGAGCCGGTGAAGTTCCGCTCGCGGAGCCGGTCCACCCAGGTGGTGCGCTCGTAGGAGCGGGGCACCATGTCCACGCCGATGCGGCGGAGCTGCGCCTGCATGGCGATCAGCACGTCGCCGCGGATGGGGTCGCTCGCGCTGTACTCCACCTCCACCCGGAGCGGCCTGCCGTTCTTCTCCACGATGCCGTCACCGTTCGTGTCGCGCCACCCGGTCCGCTCCAGGAGCTGCCGTGCCCCGGCCGGGTCGTAGGGGATGGGGCGCACGTCGGGGCTGTGCTCGCGGAGCACGGGAGGGATGGGGGAAAGCGCGGCCTCCCCCTGCTCGCCGAACAGCCCCTTCACGATCCCCTCCCGGTCCACGCCCATAAGGATCGCGCGTCGTACGTCCGGGTCGTCCACGGGGAAGCGCGACACGTTCCAGGCGATCCACGCCGGCCTCACCTGGGCGGCGGTGTGGAGGTTCACCCGGGGGGAGCCCTCCACCTCGCGACGCTGGTGCGCGGGGATCTTCGCCATGTCCCCGTTTCCGTTCAGCAGCTCGGTGAGGCGCGCGGTGGGGTCCGGGACGAGGCGCACGATGACGCGGTCGAGCGCCGGCCGGCCCTCGGGCGCGTCGGGGTTCGCCTCCACCGTCACCTGTTGCCCCTTCTGCCACTGGCCGAAGCGGAAGAGCCCGTTCCCCACCGGCTGCTGCCCGAAACGGGCGAAGCGCATCCGCTCGGAGGGGATGGAGTCCAGTAGGTGCTTCGGGACCGGGACCACCTCCAGCAGCGCGTTCACCGTGGAGGGGCCGGTGCGGTCGAGCTTCACCTCCACCGTGGCGCTGTCCACCGCGCGCGCCGACGCCACCGCGGCCACGTCCTGCTGCCGGGGCGAGGCGGTGGCGGGGTCCTTCTGCCGCTCGATGGTGAAGACCACGTCCTCCGCGGTGACGGGACGCCCGTCGTGCCAGGTGAGCCCCGGCCGGACGTGGAGGAGCACGGTGGCGCTGTCCGGCCGCTCCCAGCGATCGAGCAGGTCCGGGACGTAGTTGCTCAGCGTGCTGTCCCGCCTCGCCAGGGCGCGGAAGGTGAGGTGGACGACCTGGTAGGCCGGATTGCTGTCGAAGGTGAGGGGGTTGAGGTCGTCCGGTTCGCCGTCGGAGAGGACGATCAGCGTCCCCCCGGCGGGCGCCCCCGTGAACGTCTTCGCGCCCTCCCCGGCCTCGCCGCCGGGAGCGCCCCCGCCGCCTCCGCCGCACGCGGCCAGGGCGGTGACGAGGAGCGCAGCCACGGGCGCGGCGGCGCGGGAGAGCGGGGACGTGGATCGCGGTTCGGTCATGTATCTTCCGGTCGCCCGTTGCTTGAGTTTGGAACGAAGGCGGCTCAGAACCGCTCGAAGGTCCACGGCCGCGGCACCCGGAAGGCGCGGTCGAGCAACTCGAGTGCCGAAGCGTCGTCGATGGTCGCGTGTCCGGTCGCGACGGCCTGCGTCGGCGTCACCGCGCCGACGAACACGCGGGACAGCGTGCGCACCGGGAGCGCGAGCACGGGGCCGGTGGCCGCTCCGCCGGGGGCGCGCTCCGCGTGCATCCGCCCGTCCTCCATCCGAAGGCGCCAGCGTCCCTCGTTCTCCGGGAGGTCGTCGTCCCGGACCTCCAGCGTCACGGTGAGCGGCCCGCCCGGGGGCGCCGTGCGCAGGGACAGCGCGCCGGGCACGTCCAGGAGCCGGAACATGGGCCCCACCATCAGCGACGCGGAGGGGAACCAGATGCCCCAGTTCGGGGCGGCCCCCGCCGGCAGGCGCGGCTCGGAGACGCGCTCCCCGAAGTCCTCCTCCGGGTGGGCGCGGTACACGATCTGCCGGTGCTGGTCTCCCAGGGAGGAGAGCCACCCGTAGATCCCCCGCTGCGCCCGCGGCGTGAGCCAGGCGCGCTCCTCCACCTCGGCGAAGCGAGAGGCCACCGGGAGGTCGGGGCGGTAGCGGAGGATGGCATAGCCCTCCGGCTCCTCGTCCGGGCCCCGGTACACCACGGCGGCGAGGAGCGGACTCTCCCAGGTGGCGTTCCAGCTCCGCTCCACCCTCTCCATCTGCCCGCTCTGCCCCGTGATCCAGCGGTCGTAGACGCTGCGGAGCGCGGCCCGGTCCACGTCGTCCAGCACCAGCGAGACGCGTCCGCGCTCCTCCGGGTCGTCGGGGAAGGACTCGGGGGGGAGCTGGTACTGGAGCGCCTCGCCCGCGAGCCCGTACCCGAGACGCTCGTAGAAGGTCACGCGGAAGGGGTACAGGGCGGAGGCGAGGTCGCCGCGCTCCAGCGAGTACCTGAACGCCTCCCGCACCATCCGCCCCGCCATTCCCTGCCGCCGGTGCACGGGCGAGATGGAGACCATCGCCAGCCCCATCACCGGGATGGGCATCCCCCCGATCCACTGCCGCAGGCGCAGGACCTGGCTGGCGGCCGCGAGACGGCCGCCGGCCTCGCCCACCCAGAGGGAATCCACCCCGCCGCGCGGGTCGTCGCGCAGCGTGTTCTCCCACCACTCCACCGTCCGGCCCGGCACGGGAAAGCTCTGGGTCACCAGGCGCGCGATCTCCCGGATCTCGTCCGGCCGCGCCGCGCGGAACGTCTCGCTCATCTCCCTCTCCCGTGATCCGTGCCGTATCTTCCCGCGGACGCCGGTTTGGTCCGGGATTCGCGGATCCCGCGAACACCGCCCGCAACGCCGGGTACGCCCGGGCGGGCGCGGATGCCGCGCCCGGACAGAACGCACCCAAGATACGGATCGTGATGATGCGTCGCCAATCGTTTCCGCTCCCCCGGATCGCCCTCGTGGCGGGAGCCCTCCTCCTGGGAGGGACGTCCGCCTGCCGCACCGCCGCGCCTCCGGGCGACCAGATGGCGGACACGGCCCGGACGACGCAGCCGGAGAGCACCGCACGAGAAACCGCCCCGACCGCGCGCGAGGAGCGCGTGCTTCCCGGGCTGGAAGTGCTGGTGCGCGACTCGCTTCACCTGCTGCGGGGCAAGCGGGTGGGATTCATCACCAACCAGACCGCCGTCACCTCCACGGGCGAGCTGGGGGTCGACTTCCTGGCCCGCACTCCGGGCGTGAACCTCGTGGCGCTCTACAGCCCGGAGCACGGGATCCGCGGGACCGTGGAGGCCGGGAAGAAGATCGACACCGCCCGCGACGAGAAGACGGGGCTCCCGATCTACTCCCTCTACGGCCAGACGCAGCGCCCCACGGACGCCATGCTGCGCGACGTGGACATCCTCGTGTTCGACATCCAGGACATCGGCGCGCGGCCGTACACCTTCGTCTGGACGATGGCGATGGCGATGGAGGAGGCCGCGAAACGGAACATCCCCTTCGTCGTCCTCGACCGCCCCAACCCCATCACCGCCGCCATCGACGGCCCGCTGATGGACATGGACGTGCGCAACGTCACCCAGGTCATCACCGGGTACTACGCCGTTCCGCTGCGGCACGGGATGACCTCGGGCGAGATCGCGCGCTACTACAACCAGGAAGGCAAGGTGGGAGCGCAGCTCCACGTGGTGCCCGCCGCGGGGTGGAAGGGTAACATGTGGTTCGACCAGACGGGGCTCCCCTTCGTGCAGCCCTCTCCCAACATCCGCTCGCTGGACGCGGAGCTGAAGTACTCCGGCCTGGTGCTGGCGGAGGCCACCAACCTCTCCACGGGGCGCGGCACGGAGGCGCCGTTCTCGTACCTGGGTGCCCCGTGGATGGACGCGGAGCGGGTGCTGGAGCGGGTCCGGGCCTACGACCTCCCCGGGGTGCGGCTGACCACGGCGCGCATCACGCCCGCCGGACCGCGCGAGAACTGGATCCCCTTCCGCGACACCACCTTCACGGTGGTCAAGCTGGACGTGACCGACCGCGACGCCTACCGGCCGGCGTACACGGCGCTGGTGCTCCTCACCGAGATCAAGCGCCTGTACCCGCAGCGGTTCCGCATCACCAACGCGGGCTTCACGCAGATGATCGGGTCGCGGTGGGCGCGGGAGGCGTTCGACCGGGGCGAGGACCCGAGGACCATCGCGCAGCGCTGGGACCAGGAGATCCAGAGCTGGCTCCCGACGCGGGACCGCTACCGCCTGTACCCGGCCCGCTGACGTCCGGCCGGACCGCGGAGGCCGCAGCGCGCCGCCGGCTCAGCCCCCGCCGGGGAGGTGGAGCCGGTGGTGCTCGACCTTCATGCAGCGGTCCTGCATCACGCGGATCCCGGCCGACTCCAGCCTGCGCGCGACGTCGTCGTTGCGGATCCCGAGCTGGAACCACACCGCCTTCGGGCGCAGCGCCAGCAGCTCGTCCACGTGGAGGTCCAGCTTGTCCGCGCCGCGGAACACCTCCACCACGTCGGGCGGCTCCTTCAGGTCGGCGAGCGTGGCGACGGCCCCGGGGTACCCGCTCCCGGCCAGCCCGGGGTTCACCGGGATGATCGTGTATCCGTGTGCTTCCAGGTACCGGGGCACCGAGTTCGCGGGGGCTCCGGGATCGTCGTCGCCCTTCATCCCGAGCACGGCGATGGTCCGGGCGCTCTCCAGGATCTCGGCGGGAAGGTCTTCGTGTGCGTTCATGCGGTCTCCGGTGTCGCTGGGGTCTCCAGGGCTCCCCCGCGCTCCGGCCAGTTCCGTGCCCGGTCCCCCTCTCGATCCACTTCCACCGAACGATCCGTGACGATGATGGCGAAGCGCCCCCTGGGCGAAACAGGGTTGCGGGTGACGCCGCTGGGCCTGGGGCTGGCGGCGCTCGGACGTCCGGGGTACATGACCCTGCACCACGCGGACGACCTCGGGAGCGACCGTTCCGTGGCGACCATGCGGGAGCACGCGCACGCGGTCCTGGACGCCGCCTGGGAGGCGGGGATCCGCTACTTCGACACCGCGCGCTCCTACGGCCGCGGGGAGGAATTCCTGGCCTCGTGGATGGAGGCGCGCGGAATCCCTCCCGGCGCGGCGGTCGTGGGCTCCAAGTGGGGCTACACCTACACGGCGGGGTGGCGGGCGGACGCGGAGGTGCACGAGGTGAAGGAGCATTCCGCAACCGTGCTCCGCCGCCAGTACGACGAGAGCCGGGCGATCCTCGGCGGGCGGCTGGACCTCTACCAGATCCACTCCGCGACGCTGGAGACGGGGGTGCTCGACGACCCGGAGGTGGTGGACATTCTGGCGCGGCACCGCGACGCGGGGCTGTGCGTCGGCCTCTCCGTCACGGGGCCCCGGCAGGCGGACACCGTCCGGCGCGCGCTGGAGGTGGAGCGCGGGGGGAGGAAGGTCTTCGGCGCGGTGCAGGCCACGTGGAACCTGCTGGAGCCTTCGGCGGGGGAGGCGCTGCGGGAGGCCCGGGAGGCGGGGATGGGCGTGATCGTGAAGGAGGCGCTCGCCAACGGGCGCCTCACCGGCCGGAACCGGGACCCGGCGTACGCGGCGAAGCTCGCGCGGCTCCGGGAGGAGGCGGAGCGCCTGGGGACCACCGTCGACGCGCTGGCGCTCGCGGCCGCGCTCGCGCGCCCCTGGGCCGACGTGGTGCTCAGCGGCGCCGCGACCGCCGGGCACCTCCGGTCGAACGCGGGAGCGCTCGCGGTACGGTGGGACGGCGAGGCCGAGGAGAAGCTGGCGGGCCTCGCGGAGGCGCCGGAGACGTTCTGGTCGGAGCGGGGTCGCCTCCCCTGGACGTGAGGCCCTTCAGTACCGGATGAGCGACAGGAGGTCGTACCCCTCCAGCGCTTTCCTCCCCTCCAGGAACTCCAGCTCGATCACGAAGGCCAGCCCCGCCACCACGCCGCCGAGCGCCTCCACGAGGTGCGCGCTCGCGGCCGCCGTACCTCCCGTCGCCAGCAGGTCGTCCACGATCAGCACCCGCTCGCCCGGGTGCACCGCGTCGGCGTGCATCTCCAGGACGTTGGTCCCGTACTCCAGCGCGTACTCGCGGCTCACCTTGTCGTAGGGCAGCCTCCCCGGCTTGCGGATGGGGACGAACCCCACCCCCAGCGCCATCGCCAGGGGCGCGCCGAAGATGAACCCGCGCGACTCGATCCCCGCCACCGCGCCGATCCCGGCGTCGCGGTACGCCTCCCGGAAGCGCTCCACCACCTCGGCGAGCCCGCGCGGATCGCGGAGGAGGGGGGTCACGTCGCGGAAGAGGATCCCGGGGATGGGGAAGTCGGGGATGGCGCGGACCAGGGCTTTCAGGTGCTCCACGGGTACGGTCTCCGGCTCGGGTGAGGGATGTTTACGGGCGGGCGGCGGCGGGAGGATAGGGCGCCGCCCATGCCGGGCGGCGGCACGACCATTGCGCCTGCACCACGCCCCATCCCCTGACAGGGAAAACACTTACCCGAAATGCGGAGAGGTTCCATGAGCGGCAAGCAGATGGAGGGCGACAACGAACAGCGCCGCAACGCTGCCCGCGAGGCCCGCCGGGCCGGGAAGTCGGCGAGCGAGGTGGGGCGGACGCTCGGCGCGAGCAAGCAGCGCACCGAGGCGGACGAGAACATGAGCCACCAGGAGCGGATCGACCTCATCCGCGAGGGGAAGCACGACGTGATCCGGCAGAACACACCGGAGGCCCGCCCGGGGAGTCGCGACCCGGACACGATGGACCGCGACGAGCCCCGGCTTTAGCCCGCGACCGCCGGGAAGGGGCGGAGCCACACCCGCCCCTTCCCGTTCACTCGGAGAGAACGCCGCTGTAGGCGCCCCAGTCGTCCAGCACCATCCCGGCGCCGCGGACCACGCAGGTGAGCGGCTCGTCGTCCACGTGGATGGGGAGGCTGGTCTCCTGGCCCAGGACGCGGTCCAGGCCCCGGAGCTGCGCGGCGCCGCCGGTCATCACGATCCCCTCGTCCACGATGTCCGAGGACAGCTCCGGGGGCGTGACCTCCAGCGCCCGCCGCACCGCCCCGACGATGGCCTGGATGGGCTCCTGGATGCAGTCGCGGATCTCGTCGGAGTGGATGCGGATGGTCTTGGGGATGCCGGAGATCAGGTCGCGCCCGTTGACGTCCATCTCCCGCGGCTCCACGCTGGGGGAAGCCGAGCCCACCTGGATCTTGATGGCCTCGGCCGTCGCCTCGCCGACGAGGAGGTTGTAGCCCTTCCGCATGAAGGCCACGATGGCCTCGTCCATCTCGTTTCCGCCCACCCGTATGGAGGCGTCCGCGACGATCCCGGAGAGGGCGATCACGCCGATCTCGCTGGTCCCGCCGCCGATGTTCACCACCATGCTCCCCTTGGGCGAATTCACCGGCAGGCCCACGCCGATGGCCGCGGCCATGGGCTCGGAGAGGAGGTACACGGACTTGGCGCCCGCCTGGGAGACCGCGGTGCGAACCGCCCGGCGCTCCATCTCCGTGATCCCCGAGGGGACCCCCACCACCACGCGGGGCCGGGTCCGGAAGAGCCCGCGGGGAAGGATGGACTGGAGGAAGTGCCGGAGCATCAGCTCCGCCATGTCCACGTCGGCGATGACGCCGTCGCGCATGGGGCGGATGGCGACGATCCCCTCGGGGGTGCGTCCGAGCATCCGTTTGGCTTCCAGCCCGATCGCACGCACCTTCCGGCTGCTGCGCTCCACCGCCACCACGGAGGGCTCGTTCATGACGATGCCCTGCCCCTTCACCTGGATCAGGGTGTTCGCGGTCCCCAGATCGATCGCGATGTCGGCCACTCGTACGTTCCCGCTTGAAGTTCCTTGCGGGCCCTCCGTGGAGGAGGACCTTTCCATCCTGGTGTGCGGGTAGAATGTAGCCACCCGCGCGGCGCGGGGACAGAGCGGGGCCGGTCTTGCACATCCGGAGCGCGGCGGAGAAGTTGACCCCGCGGGCGCCGCCCCGCGCCATCCGACGAACCGAGAGGCCGGAGCCTACATGTTCCATCGCACCACGGAGGGGATCCGCATCAGCGCCCAGCCGTACTTCCTCCACGAGCACTCGGAGCCGGACGAGGACCGGTACGTCTTCACCTACCACGTACGCATCGAGAACACGGGCGACCGCGCCGCGCAGCTCCTCTGGCGGCACTGGTACATCCACGACCCGGTGGGTGGGGACACGGAGGTGGAGGGAGAGGGTGTGGTGGGGGAGACGCCGCTGATCGGCCCCGGCGAGGTGCACGAGTACCAGAGCTTCTGCGTCCTCCAGGCTCCCCGCGGCCACATGGAGGGCTACTACGAGTTCCGGCGTCCGGACGGCGCGACCTTCCGGGCCGAGATCCCCCGCTTCCTCCTGCGAGTGTACGAAGCGTAGCCGCGGGGACAGGCACGTCCGGCGCCCGGAGTCGGAACGGCGCCCCGCGGGTCAGGCTCCCGCGGGGCGCGCGGCGTCCCCGGCCCGCATGTAGTTGCGGCAGGTGGAAAGGTCCACGCCTTCCAGGTCGGCGCCGTCGAGGTCGGCGGCGTCCAGGTCCGCCCCGGCGAGCGTGGCCCCGCGGAGGTTCGCGCCGCGAAGGGTCGCGCCCTCCAGGTCCGCCTCGGTGAAGTCGGCGCCGGAGAGGTCGGAGCCTTCCAGCACCACAGCGGACAGGTTGGCCCGCACCAGCCTCGCCCCGGCCAGCGAGGCGCCGCGGGCGGCGGCCCGGGTCAGGTCGGCGGTGTGGAGGTCTGCGCCGGAGAGGTCCGCGTCCTCCATCTCCGCGTGACGCAGGCCGGCCCCGTCCAGGTTCGCGCGGACCATCACCGCACGGCGCAGGTTCGCCCTGTGGAGCGTGGCCTCGAACAGGTTGGCGTCGGTGAGGTCGGCGCCGCTCAGGTCGGCGCGGGTCAGCTCGGCGCCCAGCAGGTTGGCGCCCGTGAGGTCGGCGTCGACGAAGACGGCGGGCGAGGTGGACCCCGACTTCATGCACGACGCGTCCCGCAGCGTGGCCCCCCGCAGGTCGGCGCCCGTGAAGTCCGCTCCGCTCAGCTCCACGCCCGTCAGGTCGGCGTCGCGGAGCGTCGCGCCCTTCAGCACGACGTCGCAGAGCACCGCGCCGCGGAGGTCCACCCCGGAGAGGTCCAGCCCGCTCAGGTCGGCCTCCCGCAGGTTCATCCCCGCCAGGGAGCGCTCCGCGCCGCCCCGCAGCTTCGCCTCGACCTCCTCGCGGGAGATCGCCAGGCGCGAAGCGGCGGCTCCCGGACCGTTCTCCTCGACTCCCAACAGGCGCTTCAGTAGCTCCATGCGAACCTCCCTGGGACGATGCGGGCGCGGCCGCCCGCCGGCCACGAATCGTTCAGGGCTGCATGAAGCGTTCCCGACCCTTCCGGAAACGCGAGACCCGGGCCGGAATCGACGATCCCGGCCCGGGTCCGCGTTCTCTCCGCGAGGAGAGCGAGGAGCTACTCCAGCTCGGCGTCGAGCTGGATGTCCACGCCGGCGAGCGCCTGCGAGACGGGGCACCCCGTCTTGGTGGCCTCCGCGGCCTGGCGGAAGGCCTCGGCGTCGATCTCGGGCACCTGCGCGCGCACCTTCAGCTTCATCGTGGTGATCTTGAACCCCTCACCCATCTTCTCGATGGTGCACGCGGCCTCGGTCCGGACGCGGACGGGCGGGGTCCCGGCCTTCTCCAGCCCCGCGGCGAGCGCCATGCTGTAACATGCCGCCTCGGCCGCGGCGAGAAGTTCCTCGGGGTTGGTCCCTCCGGCGTTCCCGAAGCGCGAGCCGAAGGAGTAGTCCCCCCCGATGGCCCCGCTCTCCCCCTGGAAGCTCCCGTTCCCGCCCTGGAGTCCTCCCTCCCAGATCGCGCTGGCGTTGCGTGTCGGCATCCTCTCCTCCCTCCGTGGTTCGATTCGTTCGCGGCGGACGGCGGGCCGCGCGGGCCTCATTCCCGGCGCCCGCGGCGCCGGGCCCGCCAGTCCTCCACCAGTATGGCCCAGCGCTCGTGGTCGCGCCAGCGCCCTCCGATCTTCAGGTAGCGGCGGGAATATCCCTCGCGGGTGAACCCCAGCCGCTCCACCAGGGCGAGGGAAGGCGCGTTGTCGGGCTGGATGTTCGCCTCGACCCGGTGCAGCTTCAGCGGCCCGAACGCCTGGCGCAGCGCCAGCCCCACCCCTTCCGTCATGTACCCCCGCCCCGTGAAGGGCGCGCCCGCCTGGTACCCCAGGTAGCAGCTCCGGAAGTTTCCCCGGAAGACCTGGCTCAGGTTGGCGCTCCCCACGATGGCCCCGTCCTCGCGCCGGCAGACGAAGAACCCCGCGAAGTCCCGGTCCGTGGTACGCTGCACGTACACGGCGAACTCGTCCATCCGCTTCATCGGGGTGGCCCGGCTCCGGTAGAGCCGCAGGCTGGCACGGTTGAGCGCGAGCCACTCTTCGCAATCTTCCAGCCGCGGCGTCCGGATGAAGACCCGGGGACCGGTCTGGAGGGCGCGAGCCGGGTCGGAAGCGTTCGGAGGCATGGGCGCGGGGAGGGGTGGAAGGGGAGACCGTACGGAGGCCCGCCGGCCGCGAAGGCCACAGACGAAAACCCTCCCCCGGTTCCGGGGGAGGGAGGCGGGTCCGGGCCGGGCCGGACGGAAGCCGTCTGGCGGGCAGGACTCAGGCCCCGTCGTCCTGCTTCTCCAGGTCCAGCGACAACGAGTTGATGCAGTACCGGAGCCCCGTCGGGCGGGGGCCGTCCTCGAACACGTGGCCCAGGTGCGCGCCGCAGCGGCTGCAGTGCACCTCGGTCCTCGTCATGCCGAAGCTGGCGTCCGTCTCCGTCTCCACCACCTCGGAGTTGGCCGGTGCGTAGAAGCTGGGCCAGCCGCACCCGGCGTCGTACTTGGTCTCGGAGCGGAACAGCTCCTGGCCGCAGCCCGCGCAACGGTAGACGCCCGGCTCCCGGGTGTCCCAGTAGGCCCCGGTGAACGGGCGCTCCGTCCCCTGCTCGCGCATGACGTGGTACTGCTCGGGAGTGAGCTGCGCCCGCCACTCCGCGTCGGTCTTCTCGACCCGGTCCTTCGTGTCCTTCGTCGCCACGCCGTCCTCCTGTCGCGGTTCTCTCCGTGTTCCCGGTCCGTGATACACCGCAGGTGCCGCGCCGCTCCCGCGGGAGCGGCGCGGGGGCTCGAAGGCGAGGGAGACGGAGCTGTAGCGGTGCGGAGCTTCCTCGGTCCGGTACTCCCGGCTCCGGGTCACCACCCGGAACGCGGCGACGATCCCCCACACCCTGACCCCCACTCCCGCCTCCCACTCCCCCACCAGGGGGATCCGTTCCACCCGGGGGCCGTCGCGGAAGGTGTTGCCGTCCAGGAAGAGGTTGTGGCCCACCCACTCGCCCCGCACCGCGCCCGTCGCGAACACCGCGGGAGCCGCCCCGCCGTCCGTAGTGGAACGGACCCACGGGTGTGGCACCCCGTACCCGAGCTGCGCCTCCATGCCCGCGGAGGCCCCGGAGAGAACGTTGCCGGCGACAGCCCCCCAGCGCGTCGCCACCGTGGCGACGCGCGACTTCCCCGCCCGCCCCTCGGCCAGGAGCCGGGCCTCGCCGACGCGCACCGCCACCCCGGGCTCGAACGCGAGCTGGTGGTCCCATCCCGCGGGTCGCCAGAGCCCCAGCGCGTCGTGGAAGCCGGTCTGCACGGCCTCTGCCAGCGAGGGAGGCCCGGTGACGCCCAGCTCCACGCCCACCGTGCGCTCGCTCCGCCACCGGAGCACGCGCGCCGTACCGGAAGCGTAGAGCCACCCGGCGTACGGCCGCTCTCCCGGCACGGGGGTGGGACCGTCGCGGAGGGGCGTGTAGATCTCCTGGCCCAGCTCCACGCGGGTGGCGAGGCAGCGGTCCTCCGCCCCCTCCCGGCCCGTGCAGGGACGCAGCTCCGGCACGAAACGCCGGCCCCACGACGGCGCCGCGTCGGCGTCCACCACCAGGCGCATGCCGTGGGTGTAGTCGTGGTCCGGACGGGGGATGGGAGCCCAGAAGTTGAACGCGTCGTTGTCCGCGGCCACCTGGACGGAACGCACGGACGACTGCGCGGCCGCGGGCGACGGCGCGAGCAGGAACAGGAGGGCTGCGAGGAACGGGCGGCGGGAGGGAGCCAGGATGGTCCCGGGGTGCGTGGTGCCGGGCGCGCGGCCGGAGGCGCCGAAGAGGACCGCCCGGGCCGCGGTCGCAAATCTACGGTGGATTTCCGCTTACGCCAGTCCGGCCGGCACGGGGGCGCCTCGCGGGTGGGAGATCTCCCCACGACGGGTTCGGGAGCTTTCCCGATTTCCCTCTGGCCCTCGCGAGCGCACTTTGGCAGGCGGGGACATCCGCCGACGCCGGGAGTACCCAGTGCAACCTGCCACGAGGAAGGCCGTAGATGCCGGAAGGCTCCAGCAGCCCGGCGGCGATCCCGTCCGCGCGGATCGTCCTCGGCGGACACCCCACCCTTCCCGCCCGCCTGGTCGCGCGCCGCTACCCGGTGTGGGCACGCATGGCGCGCACCCTGGCGTTCGCGGTGCTCTGGGTGGGCTCCACGGCCGGGACGCTCGCCTTCACTTTCGATCCCTTCGTGGCCGCGTTCCCCTTCGCGATCGGGGTGTCTTTCGTCTACAAGAGCTGGAAGGGACGCTTCCGCGTGGAAGACTTCGAGGCCGCCTGCCCCCGGTGCGGAGAGGGGCTGCTCCTAAAACCGGGGACCCGGATCAACCTCCCCCACCCCATGGTCTGCTACGGCTGCCACCACGAGCCGGAGCTGGCGGCGTGAGGTAGCTGGAGACGGGGGAAGAAAGAGTCGGGGGCGGACGGATTACCGTCCGCCCCCGCGCTTTTCACTGCGAACCCGGGCCAGGCAGGGCTACGGGGCGGCGGGCGCGGGCATCGCCGCCCGCGCCTCCCGGATCGCGGTGGCGTTCCGGTCGAGGGTGGCTACCGCGTCCGCGATGGTCGCCACCGCGCCGACGTAGAACCCGGGGGTGACGGCCTCCACCTCGTCGGAGGGGTGGTGGTAGCCGGGGTGGTCCTCCACGCCGAAGTACACGAAAGGGACCCCGGCGGCGTGGAACGGCCCCTGGTCCGACTGCATGGTCCAGTCGTCCTGCGGCGTGGGGTGCGGCGTGTCGTGCCCCTGGAGGAGCCGGATCGGGGCGCGCGCGGAGACCCGGTCCAGGTACGGGCGCAGGAAGGGCCACTTGGAGGCGCCGGCGGCGTACAGCTCGCCCCGCTCGCTCCTGCTCACCATGTCCATGTTGACGTTCAGGACGATGGCATCCATGGGGAGGGCCGGGGACGCGATGAAGGCGCGGGCGCCCTGGAGACCGGACTCCTCGGCGTCCCAGAAGGCGAAGACGAGCGTGTTCTCCGGCGGATTCGCCCGGAAGTAGCGCGCGAGTTCCAGGAGCGCCGCGACGCCGGAGGCGTTGTCGTCGGCGCCGTTGTAGATGGAGTCGCCGTCCACGGGCCGGCCGATCCCCACGTGGTCGTAGTGGGCCGACACCACGAGGTAGCGGTCGGGGTGCCGCGTGCCGCGGACCGTGCCGAGCAGGTTTACACCCTGCTGCCGGGCGCCGCCTCCGCGCCCGGTGAACTCGAAGGGGTGCTCGAACCCGGAGCCCACCGGCTCCAGCCCGATGGCGCGCATCTGCCCCAGGAGGTAGGCGCGCGCCCGGGCGCCGCCCGGCGTCCCCGCCCGGCGCCCCTCCATGGAGTCGGCGGCGAGGATCGAGAGGTCACGGAGGACCCGTTCCCCTTCGATGGTCGGGGCGGGCGCCGTGGCGGTCCCTCCTCCCGCGGGCGCGCAGGCGCCCAGCGCGAGGAGGGGGAGGAGGAGACGGAGTTTCCGGGCAGAGGTCATCGGCATCGTGGGTGTCGGTTTCGATCGTGTGGCGGGCACGAGGCGCCCGGAGTCGGACGGCGGCGTGGCCGGGCTGGCTTCACCTCCAGCCCATTCGCTCCCGCAGGGCGGTCACGTGCGCCACGTGGTGCCGCCCGTGCCAGGCGTACATCCCGGCAGCCATGTCCAGGGGTACCCGCATCCCCGTCGCCGGGTGCCGGAAGGCGCGCGCGAACTCCTCCGGTCCGAGCGACCGGAGCAGCCGGACCCAGCGGTGGTGGAGGGCGTCCACGAGCGCCAGAGAGACCTCCAGGGGCGTGGTCCGGGTGTCCTCCAGCTCCGCCCAGCCTTCCTCGTCGTACGGCTTGATGACGGGCTCGTCCTCGGTGAGCGCCAGCTTCATCCGCACGTAGGCGTTCATGTGGCTGTCGGGAACGTGGTGCACCACCTGGCGCACGGTCCATCCGCCCGGCCGGTACGGCGTGTCGAGCTGATCCGCGGTGAGCCCCGCCACGGCCTCCCTCAGCCGCTCCGGGGTCTCCTCGATCTCCCGGATCCAGCGGACCACGTCGTCCGGGGAGGGACGGGCGGCCGTGTCGAACTGCCCGATGGGGTAGCGAAGGTCTTCCGTCACGCCGGTGCTCCTTTTCGCAGGTAGAGGGGAATCCCGGGGCTCGCCGCTCATCCTTCCAGAAGCTGGCAGACGCCGATGCGGTTCCCGTCCGGGTCGGTGAAGTCGAAGGAGCGCACGCCCCCGCCTTCCTCCACCTCTCCCGCCTCGATCCCGCGCCCCCGGAGGGCGGCCCGCGCGGCGTCGGCGTCGTCCACGGCGAAGATGGGGAACGCCCCGCCCGCCGCGACCTCCTCCCCCGGCTTCCAGGCCCAGAGGGTGAGGCTCGTGGGGCCACCGGTGTCGTACACCACCAGCCCCTCGGCCGAGTCCTCGAAGACGGCGGTGAAGCCCAGGCGCTCCTCGTACCAGGCGCGCGACGCGCCGAGGTCCCGGACGCGCAGGAGGACGGTGTCCAGGCGGGTGAAGAGGGGTGGCGCGGACATGGGCCGACGGGCGGAGATGGTCGGGAACGGGATCGGGGAGTAACCTGGCGTGGCGGTCGGGCCGCTGCAAGGCCGCGCCCCGGACTGGAACGCGGGGGCGATCTTCGGCAGATTCAGCGCGCACCCGAGCCACCCCGACACGATGTCCCAGCTTCCCGTCGAAGAAGTAGTCCCCGCGCTGCGCGACGCGCTCCGCCGCCGGACCGCCGCCGTGCTCCAGGCCCCTCCGGGCGCCGGGAAGACCACGCGCGTCCCCCTGGCGCTGCTGGACGAGCCCTGGCTGGCTGGCGGGAAGATCGTGATGCTGGAGCCCCGGCGCCTGGCCGCCCGCGCCGCCGCCCGGCGCATGGCCGCCACGCTGAGCGAGCCGGTGGGCGGCACCGTGGGCTACCGCGTGAGGATGGACACGCGGGTGGGCCCGGGGACCCGGGTGGAGGTGGTGACGGAGGGAGTGCTCGCGCGGATGCTCCAGGCGGACCCGGCGCTGGAGGGGGTGGGGCTGGTCGTCTTCGACGAGTTCCACGAGCGGTCGCTGCACGCGGACCTGGGGCTCGCCCTGGCCCTCCAGTCGCAGTCGCTGCTGCGCGACGACCTGCGCGTCCTGGTCATGTCGGCCACGCTGGACGGCGCGGCGGTCGCGGCGCTCCTGGACGACGCGCCGGTCGTCACCAGCGTGGGACGGGCGCACCCGGTGGAGGTGCGCTACCTCCCCCGCCCCGCCGAAGGATACCTGGACGCGCGTGTGGCGAGGGCCGCGCTGGAGGCGCTGGACCGGGAGCCGGGGGACGTGCTGGTCTTCCTCCCCGGACAGGCGGAGATCCGCCGGGTGGAGGAGCGGCTGCGGGATGCCGTGACCGATCCGGGAGTCCGGATCGCGCCGCTCTACGGCAGCCTCCCCCAGGACGCGCAGGACCGGGCCATCGAGCCCTCTCCCGCCGGGGAGCGCAAGGTGGTCCTGGCGACCTCCATCGCCGAGACCAGCCTCACCATCGAGGGGGTCCGCGTGGTGGTGGACGGTGGGGTGATGCGCGTCCCCCGCTTCTCCCCTCGCACGGGGATGACACGCCTGGAGACGGTGCCGGTGACGCGCGCCTCGGCCGAGCAGCGCTGCGGGCGCGCCGGACGGCTGGGTCCGGGGGTCTGCTACCGGCTCTGGACGGAGGCGGAGCAGCACGGCCTGGTCCCCCACGCGACGCCGGAGATCCTCGCGGCGGACCTCGCCCCCCTGGCGCTGGAGCTGGCCGCCTGGGGCGTGGCCGACCCGGGAGAACTCCGCTGGCTCGACCCGCCCCCGGCCGCGGCGTTCGCGCAGGCGCGGGAGCTGCTGCTGCAGCTCGGCGCGCTGGACGCGGCAGGCACCGTCACACCGCACGGACGGCGCATGGCGGAGCTGGGGACGCACCCGCGGCTGGCGCACATGCTCCTCCGAGGAGCCGCGCTGGGGCTGGGAGCCCTCGCCTGCGACCTCGCCGCCCTGCTGGAGGAGCGCGACCCCTTCCGCGGCGGGCCCGGGCTTCCGGACGTGGACCTCCGCCTCCGCCTGGAGGCGCTCCGCGGCCCGGGCGGAGGGGGGAGCCATCGGGGGCACCGGGTGGACGTCCCCACCCTGCGCCGCGTCCGCGACGCCGCCCGCCACTGGCGCACGTCCCTGGGGATCCGCCCGGCGCCTGGATCTCCTCCGGACGAGACCGCCTCCGCGGGGCTCCTGCTGGCCTTCGCCTACCCGGACCGCGTCGCGCAGAAGCGGCGGGGGCAGCCGGGGCGCTTCCTCCTCCGCGGCGGCCGCGGGGCCGTGCTGGAGGGCGCGCAGGCGCTCGCGGAGGCGCCGTACCTGGTGGCCGCGGAGCTGGACGGACAGGGCCGGGAGAGCCGCGTCTACCTGGCGGCGCCGCTCGCCGAGGAGGAGCTGACGGCGCACTTCGGGGAGCAGGTGGAGGTGGAGGAGAGCGTCGCCTGGGACGCGGGGGCGGGCGCCGTGCGGGCGCGGAGGCGCGAGCGCCTGGGCGCGCTGGTGCTGCGGGACGCCCCCCTCGCGGATCCCGACCCGGAGGCCGTGGCCGCCGCGCTGGCGGAGGGCGTCGCGCGCGAGGGGATCGACGCGCTGTCGTGGAGCGAGGAGGCGCGGCGGCTCCGCGAGCGGCTGGTCTTCCTCCACCACCTGGACCCGGCCTGGCCGGACGCCTCGGACGGAGCGCTGCTCGCCTCGCTGCCGGAGTGGCTGGGGCCGCACCTGTACGGGCTGCGGCGCATGGACGAGGTGCGCCGCCTGGACCCGGGCGAGATCCTTCGGGCGCGCCTCCCCTGGGAGCGCCGCGCCGCGCTGGACGAGCTGGCCCCCTCGCACCTCCAGGTCCCCAGCGGCTCCCGCATCCCGGTGGACTACTCCGACCCGGACGCGCCGGTGCTCGCCGTCCGCCTCCAGGAGGTGTTCGGGATGACGGAGACCCCGCGCATCGCCGGGGGGCGCATGCCCCTAACCCTCCACCTCCTCTCCCCCGCGCACCGCCCGGTGCAGGTCACGCGGGACCTCGCCAGCTTCTGGCGCGGCACCTACTTCGAGGTGAGGAAGGACCTCAAGGGGCGCTACCCCAAGCACGAATGGCCCGACGATCCGCTCCGGGCCACCCCCACCCGCCGCGCCCGGCCGAGGAAGTAGCGCCGGACCTTCAGTCGGACCGGGTGTCCGGCACCCGCTGCTCCTCCTCGATCTTCCTGCGGAGCGCGTGGACCGCGCTCCGCAGGTGGTTGCGGGGAGGGAGGATGTGGTCCCGGACCAGCATCCGGTCCCGAATCGGCAGGCGGCTCGCCCTGCCCACGACGAGGTCGAGCTGGGTCATGGCCTGGTTCACCATCTCCAGCACCTCCGCCAGTCGGTCCTCCGACGCTTCGCTCATCCCGCATCCTCCCGGTGTGTAGACGATCCGTGGTCCTTCGGACGTTACACGTCCACGGGGTCCCGCCGGTAGGGGTGGGCCGTCCTCTTCCCGACAGCCCCGAGCCACCGCGGCTATCCGGCGCTCCGCCACGCGTCGAGTACCGACCTCTCCCGTTCCCGGGAGATCCCTACGGGCTCCTCCGTCGCCCGGTCCGGGTGGCGGCGCTCCCATTCGAGCGCGTCCCGCACCGTGTCCTCCAGCGGCCGGAAGGTGAACCCGGCGGCGACCGCGCGGTCCGTCGGGATCCGGTGGGGATCCGGCCAGGGCCCGGGACGCGGAGGGAGCCAGTAGGGGAGGTCCGACCACGGCCTCACGCCGTGGTCCCAGAGGAAGCGGTCGTCCACCCAGGTGAAGCGCGCGTCGCTCCCGCTCACCTCCCGGCACGCGTCCAGCACCCGTCCGGAGGTCAGCTCGCCGAAGGGCCCCGGCGTAGCGAAGGTCCCGGAGGCGCCGTCCTCCAGCATCCGCACCATCCAGCCGGCCAGGTCGCGGGCGTCCACGAACTGCCAGGGACGGTCGGCGGCGCCCGGCGCGAGCACCTCGCCGCCCTCCGCCACCCGCAGCATCCAGTACCGGAAGCGGCCGGAGGTGTCGTGCGGCCCCACGATCAGCCCGGGCCTCACGACGACCGTCCGCCCCGGGAACGCCTTCTCCACCTCGCGCTCGCAGCACAGCTTCAGGCCGCCGTAGGTGCGGATGTCCACCTGCTCCGTCTCCGGGTCCGGCAGCTCCACCGTGGGCGAGTCGTCGTCGATCAGGCGCGGCACGTCCGGACGGAAGACGGAGAGGGTGGACACGAACAGGTAGCGCTCGACCGAGTCCCGCAGCGCCTCCGCCGCCATGCGGGCCACGCGCGGCACGTACGCCGAGGTGTCCACCACCGCGTCCCAGCGCCGGCCGCGGAGCGCGGACACCTCCACCCCCCGGTCGCCCACCAGCCGCTCGACCCCGGGAAAGAGGTCGGGGCCGCTCGTCCCGCGGTTGAAGAGGGTGACCTCGTGGCCGCGGGCCAGCGCCTCCTCCACGGCGTGCCGCCCGAGGAACCGGGTCCCCCCGAGGAACAGGACTCTCATCGACGCTCTCCCTGGTTGTGTGGGCCGGCTTCTCCCCGGTCGGTCCGGTGCCAGGCGTCCAGCAGCTCGCGCTCCCTCTCCCGCGACATCCCCGGCCTCCCTTCCCCGCCTTCCGCCGGACGCGCGGCGTCCCAGGCCAGGGTGTCGCGGACCGTCTCCGCGAGCGGGCGGAACGTCAGGCCGGCCTCCAGCGCGCGGTCCACCGAGACATCGTAGGCGCCGCGCAGCACCGGGTCGTCCGCGGGGAACCAGAAGGGGAGGTCGGCCCAGGGGCGCACCTCCTCCCGCTCCAGGAACTCGTCGCTCACCCAGGTGAGCCGCGCGCCGCCGCCGCTCACCTCGCGGCAGGTCTCCAGCACCTCCCGGACCGTCCAGGCGCGGCGGGGTCCGTCCACGTTGTAGCGGCCGGTGCGGCCGGCCTCCACCATCCGGACCATCCACTCGCCCAGGTCGCGGACGTCCACGAACTGCCAGAAGCGCCCGGGGTCGCCCGGCGCGAGCACCTCGCCCCCCTCCGCCACCCGCCGCGGCCAGTACGGGAAGCGATCCGTGTAGTCGTCGGGGCCCACGATCAGCCCCGGGCGGACCACCAGCGCCCGGCCGGGGAGCGCGTCCTCCACCGCCCTCTCGCACAGGACCTTGAGCCCGCCGTACGTGTCCGGCCGCACCTCCTCCGTCTCCGGGTCGTCCAGCGTGACGAGCGGAGAGTCCTCCCGCAGGGGGAGCGGCGCACCCGGGGCGTACACGGAGATGGTGGAGACGAACAGGTAGAGGTCCGTGGCGTCCCGCAGCGCCTCCGCCGAGGCGCGGGCCACCCGCGGCAGGTACGCGGAGGTGTCGAGCACCGCGTCCCAGCTCCGGCCGCGGAGCGCGGACAGGTCCCTCTCCCGGTCGCCGCGGACCCGCTCCACCTCCGGGAACAGGCCGGCTCCGTGCTCGCCCCGGTGGAAGAGCGTGACCTCGTGTCCCCGGGCGAGCGCGGCTTCCACCAGGTGGCGCCCGACGAAACGGGTGCCGCCGAGCACGAGGAGCCTCATCGCGCCTCCCCTCCGCCCCGCGCCGCGAGGGCGTCCAGGAGCTTCCCGTGGATCCCCCCGAAGCCGCCGTTGGACATCACCAGCACCACCTCCCCGCCCCGCAGCTCCGGCACGAGCCGTCGCACGATCTCGTCCGCGCCAGGGATGTAGTGGGCTTCCTTCCCCTGCGCGCGCCAGAACTCCACCATCCGGTCCGGGTCGATCGCCGTCTCCGCGGTGTAACGCTCCGGGTGGAAGAGACCCGCCAGCACCACCACGTCCGCGCCCTCCAGGGCGTGCTCGTAGGGCTCCTGGAATTCGCGCCGCTGGGCCGTGTAGCTGCGCGGCTCGAACACGGCGACGATCCGGCGGCGCCCGTACTTCTGCCTCACCGCCTCGATGGTCCCGCGCACCGCGGTGGGATGATGGGCGAAGTCGTCGATCACCGTCACGCCGCCCGCCTCGCCCCTCACCTCCATCCGCCGCTTCACGCTCCGGAAGGTGCGCAGCCCCTCGCGCACGCCGTCGCGGTCCGCGCCCACCGACTCCGCCGCGGCGATGGCCGCCAGGCAGTTGCGGACGTTGAAGGAGCCCGAGAGCGGCGTCTCCACGGTTCCCCAGGGCTCGCCGTCGTGCACCACGTCGAAGCGCGACCCCTCGGGCCCGAACTCCGCGTGGAGCGCCGTCCAGCGCGGGTGCCCGCCGCCGCCCGCGGCCGCCTCTCCGTACCCGAACGACTGGACGGGCGCGAAGGAGCGCCCGGACAGCTCGCGCACGATCGGCGAATCCCAACCCGCCACCAGCACGCCGTTGGAAGGAACGAGGTTGATGAAGCGCGCGAAGGCGAAGCGGTACGCCTCCTCGTCCCGGTAGATGTCCGCGTGGTCGAACTCGATGTTGTTGACGACGGCGGTGTCCGGGAGGTAGTGCCACATCTTGGGCCCCTTGTCGAAGTACGCGGTGTCGTACTCGTCGGCCTCCACCACGAAGTACTTCGAGTCGGTGAGGCGGAAGGAGGTCCCGAAGTTCTCCGCCACCCCGCCGATGAGGAACGAGGGGTTCAGCCCCGCACACTCCAGCACCCAGGCGAGGATGGAGGTGGTGGTGGTCTTCCCGTGCGTCCCCGCCACCGCGAGCGAGTGCCGCCCGCGGATGAACTCCTCCTTCACGGTGACGGCCGCGGAGGTGTAGGGGATCTTCTCGTTCAGGACCGCCTCCAGCTCGGGGTTCCCGCGGGAGATGGCGTTCCCCACCACCACCACGTCCGGCCGGGGGACGAGGTTCGTGGGAGAGTACCCCTCGCGGAAGGGGATCCCCATCTCCCGGAGCTGCGTGGACATGGGCGGATAGACGTTCTCGTCCGATCCCGTCACGACGTGGCCCGCGGCCCGGAGGAGCCCCGCGAGAGACCCCATCGCGGTCCCCCCGATGCCGATCAGGTGGTAGTGGCGGGGCTCCATGGACAGACCTCCGGGTTCGCGGATGAGGGGCGCAAGGATCCGGCCGCCGCCCTGCGAGCTGCGTGCCGGGTCGCACTCTGCGTCGAGGAGGCACTATATTGGCAGTGGCTCATGCGGTGAGCAACCGCGCCTACTTTCCCGGGAAGCGAATCCGAATGACGAAGACCACGCTCGGCGTTGCCCTCGCGGCCGCCTCCGCCACGGTCCTGGCCGGGTGCATAGACTCGACCGGTCCCTCCGGCCCGGCCTACAGCTGCACCCTGAGCAACAACCCCTCGATGACGATCACCGGCGACACGGTGACGGCCGCGAACGGGCTGAAGTACATCGAGATCGCCGCCGGCGACACCGCGAGCGCACAGGTACGGAACACCAATACGGTGAGCGTCTGCTACGTGGGCTTCCTCACCAACGGAACGGTGTTTGATCGCAGTACACGCCCCTTAGCCTTCATTCCTGCAGGGAGCGACATCATCACCGGCTTCTCGCAGGGCGTAATTGGGATGCGCGGAGGTGGCTCGCGACGCCTGATCATCCCGCCCGAGCTGGGGTACGGGAGCCAGCCCAGGTACGACCAGCAGGGCAACATCGTGATCCCCGCGAACTCCACGATCGTCTTCGACGTTGGGATCATGGACATCCGATAGAATAGCGGCTCGGGCAGCCTGACCACAGACGCAAAGGCCCCTGTGGGACGAGAAATCATGAGTCATCCCGGAGTTTGGTCCGGGAGATGAAGTAACAAACCCTCCGATGGGTCACGACCATCGGAGGGTTTGCTATATGAAGACGATCGCCTCGGAGCTTTGCAGCGCGTCGGCTCT
>Ga0180215_1000306_pt1 | contig 66139 bp, 69 predicted proteins | sample eDN3rd37CBELigBY_FD_128871 | JGI IMG/M metagenome (GOLD analysis project Ga0180215, IMG submission 128871) | Enriched backyard soil microbial communities from Emeryville, California, USA - eDNA 3rd pass 37_C BE-Lig BY (version 2) (version 2) | ecosystem: Environmental > Terrestrial > Soil >... | reverse complement strand
CTTCCTCCAGCCCTTATCTCACGATAAGTACCTTGCGCTTCCTTAGTGGTTGGTCGATGTGTACCCCCACAGTGGACTTTCACCACCTAGATAGTTGCCATGCCTGGCACACCAAAAAAAGAGTGCCTAAGGCACTCTTTTTTATCTGCGTTTGTTTCTATTTCTTAAAAATGTAGGTATATCTAATGCTTCTTCTGTTTGTTGTTGAACATTACCGCGACCGACTGATTCTTGAACAGGTTCCTCACGATGAGCCTCACGTTTTGGAGCTGGTTTAGACACTGTACCAGGATTACTACCAAATGAACGAGTACTTTGCGGTTTTAACGGGTTCATTTCTTGTTCAGTGAATCCAGTCGCAATAACTGTAACAATGATTTCATCTTTAAGGTTTTCATTAATAACAGATCCAAAAATCATATTAACATCTTGATCTGATGCTGTAGCGACGATATCGGCAGCTTCCTGAACTTCATATAAACTTAAGTTCATTCCACCAGTAATATTCATTAGTACGCCTTGCGCACCGTCAATGGATTTTTCTAATAAAGGACTTGAAATAGCTTTTTTAGCGGCTTCAGCAGCACGGTTCTCTCCAGTTGCAACACCAATACCCATTAATGCTGAGCCACGGTTTGACATAATCGTTTTCACGTCTGCAAAATCAAGATTTATTAGACCAGGTGTAGCAATTAAATCTGAAATACCTTGAACACCTTGTCGCAACACATTATCTGCTTCTCTAAACGCCTCAAGCATTGGCGTATTCTTATCGACAATTTCAAGTAGTCGATCGTTAGGAATCACGATTAAAGTATCAACAGATTCCTTCATAGATGTAATTCCGCCTGCAGCCTGCATTTGACGTTTACGACCTTCAAATGTGAAAGGTCTTGTTACAACACCCACTGTTAATGCCCCAAGATCTTTTGCTATCTGAGCGATAACAGGTGCAGCACCAGTTCCTGTTCCACCACCCATACCGGCTGTAACGAATACCATATCGGCGCCTCTAAGCGCTTCTTCAATTTGCTCTCTACTTTCTTCAGCTGCTTTTTTACCAACCTCAGGATTTGCTCCTGCACCTAATCCTCTTGTTAGTTTTGAGCCAATTTGCATCTTTATTTCAGCTTTAGATAAATTTAATGCTTGTGCATCTGTATTAACTGCAATAAATTCCACACCTTGAACTCCGTGCTCTATCATTCGATTAACAGCGTTATTACCACCGCCACCAACCCCGATGACCTTAATGGTTGCTAAGCCGTCAATATTTGTATCAAACTCCAACATGCAAAATCCTCCTAATCCATCAAATGACTTCTAATTGATGTTAACTATTCAAAGAAGTAGCCAAAAAATTTCTTCACTTTGTTTACTTTTTTATCTTCTTGTTGCTTTTGAGGTTTTATTCTCTGTTGTGGCTGTGGTTCATTTGATGCAGCAACCTCGACTGCATCAACCGTAACATTTGATCCTATTTTTCTGCCTTGAATTTTAGCATTTTTATATGCAAATTGGATTAGACCCACTCCCGTCATATATTGAGGCTCTCTAACACCAATATAATCAGGACTTGCGATTCTCACACTATTTTGAAGGACTGCTTGTCCTAGTTCTAAGACCCCTGGCATTTTTACAGTGCCGCCAGTTAATACATATCCTCCCGGTAGTTCTTGAATTCCAAGTCTACTAAGTTCATGTAAAATAAGTTCGTAGATTTCTTCCAATCTTGCTTCAATAATATCCGCAAGCTCTAATTGATTAAATGTTCTTTTTTGGTCTGATCCAATTACAGAAGCATCAAAAATTTCATCTTCCGATGCATGGTCATAAAAAGCATGTCCATACTTCACTTTAAGACGTTCAGCTTCATCAGTAGTTGTACGTAGACCTATTGAAATGTCTTTTGTGATATTTTCACCACCGACCGGAAGCACACTAGTTGCAATTAAATGATTTTGATCAAATACTGCAATAGTCGTTGAACCGCCACCAATGTCAACTAATGCGACACCCAGGTTCTTCTCATCTTTGGATAATGCAACAGAACCTGCTGCCAATGGCTGTAAACAAATATCTGTTATTTCCAATCCGGCACGTTCTACACATCGTAATAAGTTATGTAAAATCGTTTTAGATCCAGTTATGATCGCGCCTTCCATTTCTAAACGTACACCTAGCATACCTCTTGGATCATTTATTTCATCTAGCCCATCCACGATAAACTGCCTCGGAATCACATCAATGATTTCCCTTTCAGGTGGTATAGAGACAACCTGAGCGGCCTCTATAACTCTTCTTACATCCTCATTTGTTATCTCACGATTTTCACTGGAAACAGCAACAACTCCATGACATTCTTGGAGTTGAACATGGTTTCCTGTTACACCTACCACGACTCGCTTAAGGGAGATTCCAACCATTCTCTCGGCCTGTTCTACCGCTTTTTTAATAGAATGAACCGTTTCATCAATATCTACTATAGATCCTTTTCTAATTCCTTCTGATTTCACATTACCTACACCAATAATGTTTAAAGTATCATTTGTCATTTCACCAATAATTACTTTAACACTGGATGTACCGATGTCAAGACTTACAAATAATTCATTGTTGTTCATTCTAAGGCACCTCCCTATCTATCAATACTTTCTATTCTATTCTTTACAGAACAACATGACAATGAATCTAGCTTTACAGGTTTGTTACAAAATAATTTTTTTAAGATAAACTTGATTTTTAGCTTCACTAGTGTTTATTCGTCAAACACTTAATATTTCCTTTAATTTATTCAACTTTTTTCAGCTTACCACGAGAAATTGACCATTTTGAGATCAATATCCTTCTAATTACGGCAATGTTTTGAAAAAGCCTAACACCAAACGCAAACACAGCTACTAAATATAAGTCTACACCAATATGGACCCCGAGAAAAGCTAAACTTGCAGCCAAAATGATGTTAAAGAAAAAACCGGAAACAAATACCATTTCATCATAAATATCCTGCAAATGCGCTCGAATTCCACCTAATAAAGTATCAAGAGCTGCTAGTATGGCTATTGATAAATAATTTGAATATTCGGGGGGAATTCTTAACTCTGACACTAATCCTAAAAATACTCCTAATATGAGACCAAGAATTGGCAGCCACATATTAATCTCCCCCTTCAACTATCTCTTTAGGCTTCATATTCCGAACACGAATCGAATCCTCGTATGCAGGAATGGTCAATTCATCAATTGGATCAGAGATTGTTAAACTTAAATTATCAATGGCAAAATCTTCGTCCGTTGTTGAAGCATTCATACGGTTATAAAGCTTGTCCACATCTTCTGAGATAACTTTAATTTCTATAGGATAGGAGTGCAAACTAAAATTATCTATTTTTGTTTGTCCGTTAATATCTCTTATTACTGTTGAATTTATCAAGCGCCTGCCTTGAATGGAAATCTCTTTTGCACCATACGAATTTAATTCGTTAATCAGTCGTTTTAGTAAATCCGGAGAAATATCTTGAATTTCTATCCCTAGAAGCTCCTCAGAAAACAACTTATCAATCGTTATAGTTATACCTGAACCTGTTACCTCCGTAAGTCCTGCCTCTTCCTTTAAAACGGCCAAAGTTTCCTTAAGGGCATTTTCAGGATCTGCACTGTCCTTGTTTTCATGAGACTCAATAACTTCATTATATTTCCGTATTTCAGATAACAACTCTAATTGAAGCTGTTGTTCCTTTTTCAAATCCTCTCTTAATTGCCACATATCGCGTGTGTCTCTTTCAATCGGATTTTTTATTGTTTGATATTGAATTCCAAGCATTAAACCAAAAATCATCGTTAAAATGGTAAAACTAAGCCCTTTTTTCCCATTTGTTTCCTTCACCCTACCACCTATCAGTCTTAGAAAAACACGACTTGCCACCTGGAATAGAAGAAGTCGGTGTTTTTTCTTATACTTTTATCCTTTAATAAGTTTACACATTTATAAAGTATAAAATAAACATTTAAGAATCTCATTACAAGACAGGACACGTATTATGAAGAACTTTGATCTTGAAGTAAAGGCTCCATAATAATTTGTTCTTTTTTCTCTAAAGTAACAACAATATTATCATATGCTAGTTGATCGACAATACCTCCATTTATATTCAATGCAGGTAATAATACATTCGGATCACCTATAGCTGCAATAACAAAAGGTGCAGGATATTGATTTCCATCAACCGTAATGACAGGGCCATTGCAATATATATACGAATGACTTGATAATCTTTGACCGTTTATTGAGATCGCGTCTGCTCCTGAGATGTAAAGCTCATTAATTACATTGAATATATGACTTTCATGAACAATGTAATTGTTGACATTTTCTCCTTCAGGTACATAAGATGCATCCTCTAACGTAACCTGTACGCCCTTTCCCTCTACCGCCAAGTCTCCTACATACATTCGAAATTTCTCTACATCTTCAACAAGATTATAGTACACCTGGGTCTCATCTTTTAAAGACTCTTCAATATTTTTAACTTCATCTTGTTTTTTGTTAAGTTCTGCTTGAAGTTCCTGATTTGTTTCTTCTTTTGCGATGAGTTGTGACCTTACCTCATATTCACGATTCCATTGTTCTGTTGTAATGGATCCATCACGGCTTTTCTCTTTAGTTAGCTGATACGAATATGAAATTAGAAAACCAAGAACAAGAAGAATGAGTGAGAAAATGACATAACTACCTCTCATTTTCATTAATTGTCTCATCCTCCTCCATAGTTGTTAGTGGTGTAAAAGATTCAAAATACGTACCAACTTCAAAATGTATGATTCCTTTACTATCTTCATCTAACTGACTGACTATTTTAGAGTAAGTATTCATTTTCTTTGAAAAAGTTCGAACAGATGCCATTACTTCATATCCATCATTCATATAAAGATGAACTAGCCAAGGATCTGTTTTATCCGGAGTATGGTGAATTTCAGAAATAGAATTAAAAATACTTGGAGATAATTTCTTTAATTCACTCATCATTTCTTTAATATGCTCTTCTTTTTTCCAACCAATTAAAACCGGAGCATCTGCTGGAATATTTACAGTTCTTTCCTTAAGAACTTGTCCATTCTCAAGTATCGGCCTATATCCCTCTTGATCCTCAAGGTATGCCATACTTTCATACTCATTGACAACTAATACAACTTGATTAGGGAATTTTTTCTCTATCGTTGCTTTTTTAATCTGTAAATGCTCTTCAATAGATTTTTGAATATTTTTTGAATTAATATTCCAGAAGCCTGATGAGGTTGTTATTTCACTCAAATTGATAATTTCTTTTGCATCAACATGAACATTTCCTTCTACTTTAATACTGCCTACTTTACTTAATGGAGATTGAAAATAAATAACTAGTAATATAAGCAGAAAGAAAATAGATAAGAATGAAATAAGCCTTCGGTTCGTTTTCTGTTTTCGCTGGTGCTGTAATTTCGGTATGCGGTCTTCTAACGAAACAACTTTTTTCTCCAATCCGTTTCACCCCACCCTAGATGAATGAGTCTAGGTAGATTTCTTTAAGTAAATAATTTGGCTCTTAAGTTAATGAAATTCTAATAAGCTGATCTTATAAAATAAACGGCATTTTAAAAATGCCGTTTATAAATCAAAAAAGATCATTTAGCCATTTTTACATTAGTCATTATAACACAATAAAAGGAAATAATGGGGAGTATTCTGACTAATTACGGCCAATTATTTCTACCTCTGTTTCCATCGTTATGTCGTATTTTTCGAGGATTGTTTTTTTAACAAATTCAATTAAATCAAGTACATCTTGAGCAGTTGCTCCGCCAGCATTTACAATAAAATTACCGTGCATTTCAGAGATTTTTGCTCCCCCCAATTGGTATCCTTTCAGCCCTGCAGCTTCAACTAATTGACCTGCATAGTTCGGCAGAGGATTGCGAAAAATACTACCTGCACAAGGATAGTTCCACGGTTGGGTATCTCTTCTATAATCTTTATTTTTTTGCATGACAGCAACTATGTCTTCTTTTTCCCCTGTTTTCAATTGTAAAACAGCTTCAATACATATACCTGGTCTTTTTTCCTGGAGTATTGACGTTCGATATGAAAATTCAAGTTCTTGATTTGATAACCATTGTATTGTACCATCATCAAATAAAATGCGTGCTTTTAAAACAATATTGGACATGTCTGATCCGTGAGCACCTGCATTCATATACACTGCTCCACCAATGGACCCAGGTATTCCACTCGCAAACTCTAGGCCGGAAAATCCCTTTTTACTAATTATTGTTGCAAGCCTAATAACAGAACAACCTCCACCAACTGTAAGGATTTCTCCATTTAGATCAAAGTCATCCATTCCGGCTCCAAGTTTTATAACTACTCCTTCAATTCCTTTATCTGCAACAAGCAAATTAGACCCTCTTCCTATGACCGTCCACTTAACATTATTATCTTTAATGATTTCTATTGCTTTGCATAAACTATCTGTACTTTTTGGTTCTATATATATATCGGCAGGACCACCGATTTTTATTGTTGTATGTTTGGCTAATGGTTCATTTTCAAGTACTTTCCCAATATTCGCTTCTGTTAACTCATTAAATAAAGTTTTCATACTTTACCTCCCTATTCACGTAAATCTTTGCTGCTTTTATTTAGATATATCTTTTAATACATCATATAGCCTACTTGCGGCATCTGGTATACCTAAATCTTTCGATGCTTTCTTCATTTTATTGAGTTTGAGTTCGTTGAGTAAAAGATTGTCTATTTGAGAAATTAATTTTTGACCGTTAAGATCTGATTCCTTGATCAAAATAGCTGCATCATGATCACTTAACGACCTTGCATTTACTTCCTGGTGATTAGCTGTTACATATGGACTCGGTATAAGAATACTCGGTAAGCCCAGTGCAGTAATCTCAGCTAGTGATGTTGCACCTGCTCTTGAAACAATTAAGTCAACAGAGGCTAATACTTCAGGCATATTGTGTATAAAAGGTTTAATGATTACATGTGCTGATTGGGATAATGATTTCAATTCCTCAATCACCTTATCATAATGAACTTCCCCTGTCACATAGACTACTTGATATGGCTTTCCTTCTAAAGAAGGCATCATTTCCAATACAGCTTCATTTATGGCTTTTGCTCCACGGCTTCCCCCGAAAATGAGGACTGTTTTCTTATCTTTGTCCAATCCAAGAGATTCTCGCCCTTTCATTGCATTTTGCCCAATCACTTCTGAAGCACGTGGATTTCCAGTTAATACAACCTTATTTCCTGGAAAGTAACTTCTTGCCTCTTCAAAACAAATTGCCACCTTATCAACATACCTGGATAAAAACTTATTTGTTATCCCAGGTAAACTATTTTGTTCATGAATCACAGTTGGAATGTTTAATTTGGAAGCAGCATAAACCACAGGTCCGCAAACATATCCACCTGTTCCAATTACTACATCTGCTTTAAAATCTTTTAAATATCGTTTGCTTAATGAAGCAGCTGTAATAAAACGCGTTATTGTTTTTACATTTTCAAGAGATATCTTTCTTTTAAAACCTGAGATTTCTACCGATTTAAAAGGAATTCCCGCTCTTTTCACAATATTATGTTCCAAGCCTTTTTCCGTGCCAATATATAAAAACTCAACATCTGAGTGGTGTTTGTTTATTTCGTTAATTAACGCTAGTGCCGGATAGATATGTCCTCCAGTTCCTCCACCACTTACTACAACTCTCATTTTCTTTCCCCCATTAACTACAATTTAAGTTTTTTATCATTTTTTAATCATACACTTTGTAAATATAATAAGGCTGACCATTAAGGACTGCCAGAGATTAATGAAACCTCATGATCTGTCACTTACCTAACGTCAGCCTCAATACCTTTATTTTATATGATAAACAAGTTTTGATAAAACAAATTTCACTTAATACTTTGAATATCTGCTTACATTTAATAATACTCCCATTGCCATTAACATTAAAGTCAGCGAGGACCCGCCATAGCTTAAAAAAGGAAGTGTAATTCCTGTAACCGGCATTAAGCCAGTTACAACGCCTATATTGATCATCACCTGAATAGCAACCATTGTAATAATGCCAATCGCTAAAAAGCTGCCATATAAATCTGGGGCACCGAGGGCTATTTTTACTCCCCTCCAAAGTAACAAGCCAAACAACAAAATGACTAATGACCCTCCTATAAAACCAAGTTCCTCTGCTAATATTGCAAAAATAAAGTCTGTTTGAGGTTCAGGTAAATAGAAGAACTTTTGGCGGCTTTGTCCAAGACCTTGACCAAACAATCCTCCTGGTCCAATCGCATATAGAGATTGAATAATTTGGAATCCACTTCCCAACGGATCTTCCCATGGGTCTAAAAATGATGTAATCCTCTTGATTCGGTATGGTGCAGATAATACGAGTCCAACAAATCCAGCAACTCCAAGAAGTCCAAGCCATACAAAGTGAATAACTCTTGCACCGGATACGAAAATCATGACTATACAAGTACCAACCATAACTGTACCTGTTCCTAAGTCAGGCTGGAGCATGATAATACCAAACGCTGTAAAAACCAATCCTAACGATGGCAACAGACCTTTTTTAAAGGATGTAATTTTTTTCTGATTTTCTGATAAAAATTTAGCTAAAAATGCTATCATGGCCAATTTCATAAACTCAGAAGGCTGTATAGAAAAAGCTCCGACTCCAATCCAGCTTCTTGAACCGTTTCTTTCCATACCAATTCCAGGGACTAATACCGCTATTAGCAGAAAAAAACAAACAATGATGAGCATTTTTGCCCAGGTTCTCCATGTCCAATAATCGACATTCATCAAGAAAAACATAGCAATGACGCCAACACCGGCAAATAAAAGCTGACGTTTTGCAAAGAAGAACGAATCATCGAATTTATACGTAGCCCACACAGCACTTGCACTGTATACCATTATCAGGCCAATTGTTAAGAGTAATAAGGTAAGTATAACTAAGATAAAATCTGGAGTAGACCTTTTCGCTGACAACGCCGAACACCCCTGTATCAGTTTATTAAGGGCTGTATGGCACATAGATCATGTCATATTAATAGCTACTAAACGATAGCATTAAAAGAGAATTCAACAATAATATCTTACAATGTGTATAACAACGTTCACATCACAAGCATTATGGCTGATTCAATCGTACAAGCCCTTATTTAAGCTTATGCACGGCTTGAATAAAAATGTCTCCTCTTTCTTCAAAAGTTTTGTATTGATCCCAGCTTGCACATGCAGGTGATAGCAATACAACATCATCATTTTCAGAAACATTAAACGCCGCAGATACAGCTTTTTCTACATTATCGACACGTTTAATATGTTCTATTCCATTTTCTTTTGCTATTCTCTCAAGCTTTGGTGCTGTTTCGCCAAATAAAATCATCGCTTTTACATTTTTTAAGAATGGTTTTAATTCATCAAACTCATTTCCTCGATCGAGGCCGCCTGCCAGCAAAATCGTAGGTGAGGAAAAGGCTTGAAGTGCTTTACTTGTAGCAAGGATATTTGTAGCCTTTGAATCATTATAAAAGCGTCGACCTTCAACAGAATCTACGAACTGAAGACGATGTTTAACACCTTGGAATGTTGTCAGTACTTTATAAATTGCCTCATTTGAAACATCTCTTAATTTTACAGCTGTAATCGCTGCAAGAATATTTTCTAAATTATGTTCTCCAGGTAAAACGATATCTCTAATATTAATAATCCTTTCACCCTTAAACCAAATACACTCATCTTTGATGTATACACCATTTTCTAGTACACTTGATGTTGAAAAGTAGATTTTTTGCGCCCTAGAAGTTTCCGACAATGCATAAACCTCACTGTCATTTTTATTAATTATTGATACATCGTCATTTGTTTGATTTTCATAAATTTTACCTTTTGCATATACATATTCATCTTTCGTTCCGTGATAATCTAAGTGTGCCTCAAAAATATTCAGAATCATCGCAATTGCAGGTTTAAAATCAATTGTTCCCAATAGTTGAAATGATGATAGCTCCATCACAATAACATTTTCTTTTGTTGCTTTTTCTGCTACTTCACAAGCGACAGTACCAATATTTCCAGCAATTAATGGTTGTTTTTCATCCACTTTAAGCATTTCATAAATAAGAGTAGTAGTTGTTGTTTTACCATTTGAACCAGTGATAGCAATAATATCTGCTTCTGATACTTTATAAGCAAGCTCCACCTCAGTTATGATCGGTAGATTTTTTTCTTTAGCACGGGCAATTAGGGGATTTGAATAAGGTATACCCGGATTTTTCACAATAATGTCAACAGGGTTCTCGTCAATTAAAGATAACGGATGGCCACCTCCAACTACTTTGATCCCCAGACTCATTAACTCTTTAACACTGGAGTCTTCCTCTGTAGCTTTTACATCGTTTACTGTAACATTTGCTCCAAGCCGATGTAATAATTTAGCGGCCGCTAAGCCGCTTTTTGCTAATCCTATAACTAATACATGTTTATGTAGATAATCTTTCACGTTTTTCAATTACAACCACACCTCAATATAAATTCCAAGTACTGCAAATAAAAGACCAACCGTCCAGAACGTTACAACAACTCTCCACTCGGACCATCCAACTAATTCATAATGATGATGAAGAGGACTCATTTTAAAAACTCTTTTTCCTGTCGTTTTAAATGAAATGACTTGAATAATAACAGATAATGTTTCTATTACAAAAACTCCGCCAATTAATACAAGTAAAATTTCTAGTTTTGTTAAAATTGCAATAGTTACAATTGCTCCACCCAAAGCCAGAGATCCAGTATCTCCCATAAATACTTTTGCCGGATGAGCGTTAAAGACTAGAAATCCTAAAACCGCTCCAACAACAGCTACTGAGAATATTGCCACATCATATTGTGACTGATTCCAAGCCAAAACAGCAAAAGCACCAAACGCAATTGCGGCTGTTCCAGATAAAAGCCCATCTAGTCCATCTGTTAAGTTAACAGCATTTGAACCGCCAACTAACATAAAAATGACTAAAATCACATATCCCCAACCCAGATCTAATGAAACAGACGTTCCAGGAATTGAAATTTCCGTAGAAAAACCATATTGTGTGAACACTAAATAGAAAATAACTGCAATAATCACTTGACCAAGCAACTTTTGTCTAGACGTTAATCCAAGGTTCCGCTTCATGACAACTTTTATAAAATCATCTAAAAAGCCAAGTAAACCATATCCGAACGTTACAAACAATAAAAGGTACATTTCTACACTAAGTTGAGAAAACTTACCCGTCATGACAATCGTTGTAATGATAATTGATATAATGATCATTACACCTCCCATGGTAGGAGTTCCCGATTTTTTTTGATGCGATTTCGGCCCTTCTTCTCTTATACTTTGACCAAATTTCAATCTTCTTAAAAACGGTATAATGATTGGGGATAGCAATACACTTATTAGAAATCCCATAACGATAGTTATTAAAATCACCTGCTCTAACATGAGTACACCTCCCCAGGGAAATCCGATTTATTTTCATATACAAGCGTAACTTTTACGACAATATCATATGAAGTATTTTTTTTATTATGTTTTTCTAAACGTATTTTTTTCTTCATCTTATCAACTTCTCTTTCTACTTTGTTACCTATTCTTATGAAAGGTCCTAAATTTTCACAACTAAATTCATTTTTTTATTACTCTAAGGGCAATTTCTCTGTCATCAAAATCAATGGTATTTGTTCCTATTTGCTGATATGTTTCATGCCCTTTACCAGCTATGAGGATAACATCATCTTTTTTGGCTTTTGAAATAGCGTAAGATATAGCCTCTTCTCTATTAACAATTGATGTATAATGTTGTCCAACTACGCCCTCTTCCATGTCGAGCAATATACTTTTCGGATCTTCACTTCTAGGGTTATCAGAGGTGAAGATAGGTTCTTCACAATTTTCTACAGCAATCTTTGCCATTAAAGGTCTCTTTGTTTTATCTCGATCACCACCACAACCTATGATACAAAAGATCCTTCCTGCTGCAAATTGCTTAATAGTCTGCAGAACATTTTCAAGACTATCAGGAGTATGGGCATAGTCTACGATAACCGTAAAATCTTGACCACCATCAACCAATTCAAAACGTCCCCTTACACCATCCATCGATTCAATTGCTTTTACGATTGTTTCTAAATCAATTGAAGAACATAGTGTAGCAGCTACAGCAGCTAGTACATTATAAACACTGAACTTTCCAACCATTTGAATCGTGACAAATTCGGTGCCAACGGGAGTAATAAGCTGAAATGCAGTACCCTTTGACGTCATTCTAATATCTTTAGCCATTATATCTGCATCACTGTCAATTCCATATGTAACAATCTTAGCAGTTGTCATTTTTTTAAAATCTTCTGATGCTTCTTCATCTCCATTTAATACTGCATATTTCATACGGTCATGTTCAAATCGATTTCCTAATTGTGCAAACAAGAGGCCTTTTGCATATTTATAGGCTTCCATTGTTTTATGATAATCTAAATGATCCTGTGTTAAATTTGTAAAAACAGCTACGTTAAAGTCACAACCATGAATTCTTCCAAGATGCAGAGCATGGGAAGACACCTCCATTACTGCATGTGTCACGTCTTCATCTTTCATTTCTCGGAATGTTTTTTGAAGGGTCAAACTCTCAGGTGTCGTGTTTTTAACCTCTTTTTGTTTGTCGCCTATTTTCATATACATAGTACCGATCAAGCCGGTTTTTTTATTTGCTTCATTTAAGATTCTTTCTATGATATGAGTTGTAGTTGTTTTTCCGTTTGTTCCGGTTACACCGATAAGATGCATTGAATGTGTAGGCTGACCATAGAAGATATCAGCAAGTACCGCCATAGACCTTTTTGTATCTTTTACAATAATAACAGGAATTGAAACATCCAATTTTTTCTCTGCAAGTATAGCTGCTGCACCATTTTCAACAGCTTTATGAGCATAATCATGTCCATCTACTGTGTACCCTTTTATACAAATAAACAAGCTACCAGGCTTCACTTCTCTTGAATCCATTTCAATAGAGCCGATAGTTGGATTTGCTGTAGATATTGTTAAATCATCATGCAAATATGTAAGTAATTCATTTAACTTCATCTTTATTCCTACCTTCATCACTTGTTTCAATTTGTCTTCATAGAAAGACAATAATAAATCAATCTTTCATTAAGTATGTATTTTTTCTCCGTACTTATTTTATCTTACTTATGAGAAAGAAGCCATCATTCCTTTCATTTTCTTACGAAAAAGACAGGAAATTTATTTAACCTGCATTTTTTAACATAACAACAAAAAGAAAGCGTGCCTATGCAACTTTTTTTGCAAAGGGCAAGCTTTCTTTATTCATTCATTTTGTTTTGATTTCGGTTCGTTTTCCTCACCTAAATATACTCGTAGTGTAGATCCTTCCTTTACTTTAACACCTTCATTCGGGGATTGTTGCACAACAACATCTCCTTCACCTGACACATCTAGATTTAAATTCACAAATTGTTCAGCCAGCTCTTTTTTTGATAACCCTATAATATTCGGTACTTCGACAAGTTTTGTGTCTAGCCAATTATACTCTTTTTCAATTTGACCTTTTCTAGGCTTGACCCCAATTTCAGGTAATACATCTCTCATAATATTACCAACGATAGGCGCAGCTACTGTCCCACCGAATTGAACAGTATCCTTAGGATTATCAACAGCCACATACACAACAATCTGAGGATCATCTGCAGGTGCAAATCCAATAAACGAAACGATATGGTTATTTTCCATGTAACGACCATCTTTTACTTTTTGAGCTGTACCGGTCTTACCACCAACACGGTATCCATCTACAAATGCATTTCGTCCAGAACCAAGCGCCACTACACTTTCAAGAGCATATCGAATCTCCTTTGAAGTCGCTTCTGAAATAACTTTTCTTTTTGCCTCAGGTGTATTTCTGCTAATTACTTCGTTTGTGATAGGGTCAACCCATTCTTTGGCAATATAAGGAGTATAGAGAACACCTCCATTTATCGCAGCTGAAACAGCTGCAACTTGTTGAATTGGGGTAACTGATACACCTTGCCCAAATGCGGTAGTTGCCAGTTCAACCGGACCCACCTGTTCGGGCTTAAACATAATACCGGTTCCTTCCCCCTGAAGATCAATACCTGTTTTTTCCCCAAACCCAAAGTCTTTAATATATTTAAATAATGTTTCTTCGCCAAGTCTTTGCCCTAACTCAACAAAGCCCGGGTTACAGGAATTTTGGACAACTTCCAAGAACGTTTGATGGCCATGGCCTCCTCTCTTCCAACATCGAAGCCTCGCACCATCCACTTCTACAGATCCCGAATCATTGAATTCATCTTTCTTTAAATCCACTTTCCCTTCCTCAAGAGCTGCTGCTAATGTAATAATTTTAAAGGTAGAACCCGGCTCATACGTACTCCAAACCGGCAGATTTCGATTGTAAATCATAGGATCAACTTTTTTAAAATTAGAAGGGGCAAAATCAGGTCTACTTGACATCGCCAATATTTCACCATTATTAGGGTTCATAGCGATGGCTATTATTCCATCCGGATTATAGGTAGCCTGGGCATTATCCAGTTCTCTCTCCACAATTGTTTGGACCCTTGAATCGATGGTTAATTTCAAATTGTCCCCATCAACAGGTGCTGTATAATCATCAGCTTCATCTGGCATCCTTTTTCCTTTTGCATCAGAATAAAATTTCACGTATCCTTTTTGCCCTTTTAACTGCTCGTCATAGTATGCTTCAAGACCTAATAAACCCTGGTTGTCTATACCTGCAAATCCTAACACATGGGACAGGTAGCTTCCAAAAGGATAATACCGTACAGAATCTTCGGCAATATAGACGCCTTTAATATTTAAATCTCGTACTTCATTTGCTTTCTCATGTGATATTTTTCTTCCTTCAGGATTGATCTTCTCAATTGAAACCTTCTTCGTAATATGACTATACGCTTTTTCCTCAGACATATTTAATACTGCTGCTAATTGCTTTGCTGCATCTGCCGGATCCTCAATTTGCCTTGGTACAACATATATCGTTGGTGCACTCATATTTGTAGCGAGTTTTACACCATTACGATCCAGAATTTCTCCGCGCTCAGGCTCAAAAGGTATATTTCTACTCCATAAATCTTTAGCACCTGAGGTCAGTGTATTCCCAAGAAAAAATTGAACATATCCTAGACGTATATCAATCACTAAGAAAATGAGAAAACCGAAAAGCAACGTCAAAGCAAGACGTTTTCGAACGGTTACATTTGATACCCGCATATCCTTTTATTCCCCCTTGTCTAGGCTCGTTCAAATATATATGCTTGTACAAGATGAGGTAGAACAGAAAACGAGTACTATAACCACTTTCAGCTATGACACTATACTTTTCATTTTACATATCACAAAAAAGAACAGGGCATTATTGATATACTTAAATAGAGATTTAACATCATCTATTCCGATAACAAATTTAGCCCTGTTCTGCTTATTTACTTAATCTGTTGCTTCATTATTTTTTTCAGTTTTAACCTCTGAAGAACTTAGCGTAATCGTAAGAACGTCTCCCTTCTTCAAAACGGTACCCTTCTTAACACTTTGTTTTGTTACGTATCCGGACCCTTCAGTTTTTATTGATAAACCTAATAGATTTCCAAGCTTCATTACATCTCGTTTTGACCAGCCATTTAAATCAGGTATTTTCACATTTTCTGAGGTTTGAATGAGTATTTTTTCATTTGACATCATCGCAGTACCGGCAGTTGGGTATTGAGAGATCACTTTTTTTCCACTGCCAAGTATTACTGGTTCCATGCCTAACTCTTTTAACTGATTCACCGCATCTGTCGGACCTAAATCAACAGTGTCAAGAAGTTCAATTCCGTCTGAAGTCGTTTGTGGCTGATTATTCGTGTCCACTTCTTCAGTTGGCTCTATTTGCAAATATTGCAAGCTATTTTTCATCACAGTATTAAAGATCATCGAGACTGGTACTGAGCCAGCCTTCCCTTTTAAATCAGGCTGTTGGACTGCAACATAGACTACAAGCTCAGGATCTTCCTTAGGAGCCATACCTAAAAAAGAAAAAATATAATTATCATGACCTGTCATATAGCCTTTTCCATTTGGGTTTGGAATTTGGGCAGTTCCGGTTTTTCCTGCTACTTCATATCCATCAATTCTATATGGTTTACCAGTACCACCTTCTGAGCTTACAACGGTTTCTAAAATATCGAGTGTTTCTTTTGCTGTTTTTTCCGAGATCGGCTGAGAAACAACTTTCGGACTGTTTTCTTTTACAATCTCATCTGTGTCTTGGTCAACAATTTTTTCAATGACATAAGGCTTCATCATTTTCCCATTATTTCCAATAGCAGTTGCCGCTTGAACTAATTGAATCGGTGTAAAAGCAGACGCTTGTCCAAATGCCGTAGATACTTTATCAATTTCATAATTGAAGTTCATTTTACTCTCAGCTTCGTTTGGTAAATCAATCCCAGTTTTCTTAGTGAAACCGAATTTATCTAAGTATTGATAGAACCTATCTGTTCCTAATGCGTCTTTAGCTAAAATTGAGAACCCGACATTAGAGGACTTTTGGACACCCTCGTTAAATGTTATAACACCCCATCCTCCACGTTTATGGTCTCGAACAACGGAAGGACCAACAGAATATGAACCTGATTGGAAAGTTGCATTACCATTATAGACCCCTTCTTCAATCGCAGATGCCAGTGTAAATATTTTCATGGTTGATCCGGGTTCAAAAGGATAGGAAATAACGTCATTATAATATGAGGTGATATTTCTTCTATTAGGATCAAAGCTTGGGCGCTGGGCCATAGCTAAAATCTTTCCTGTCTTTGGATCTGCTACGACTGCGATTATTTTTTCTGGTGAATATTCCTCCACTACTTGATTCATAGAGTCTTCGAGAAATGTTTGTATTTTTTGATCGATCGTTAAATAGACATTATTGCCATTCTTTGGGGCAACAATTTCATCATCACTATTAGGAAGTTTCCAATTATATTGATCTTTTTCGAATTTTATATAGCCATCTTCCTCATGAAGATATTTTTCCAACGTTTTTTCAAGCCCCATCATACCAACGGTTTCTCCTGTATCTTCCTGGTTTTGAGCATATCCAATTAAATGAGAAGCAAACAAACCATTTGGGTAAAAACGTTGTGTATCCCTATTAAACGTAATTCCAGGGAGCTCTAATTCTTCAATTTTCTCCTTTAGTGTGTGACTAATATCTCGTCCTGCTGAACCAAATTCCACCTGATATAAGTCTTTTGAAAGAATTTCTTCAACTTCATTTACTTCCAGATCAATCAATGGTGCAATTTTTTCAGCCGTTTCTTGAACATCAACTACATGTTGAGGATTATCGGGATCAGTCGTTATTTTATCATCTAATATAGCAACAAGTTTATAAGATGATTTATCTTCAGCGATTACTTCTCCTTTTCGGTCAAGAATCGACCCTCTTTTAGCTTCAATAGTCCTTTGGCTTTCATATAACTCTTCTGCTTTTGCAGCGAGAGCTTGTCCATGAACCGAACCAGTCGATTGAATATAAAAGAAACGAATAAAAATAGTAAAAAACAGCACTCCAAATATTAACGCCAAAAAAGCGGCGCCTCTATTCATGTTCTTATTTTTTTGAGTCAATTTCATACTAAACCTCCTACGGTGTATCATACCACCTAATACGACAATTGAATAGGATAAGAAGGAAGAGGATGACTCAATATTCCGGGTCATCCTCTTCTTGTATTTTCACTATTAATTTTGTACACTTTTGACGTTATTTTGATCTAATGTAAGCCCTAGCTCTTTTGCCTTTTCCCATATACGATCATATGTACTTAATTCCTCTACCTGAACATGGAGGTCACTGTTTAACTTTGTTTGTTTTTCAATCTGAGCTTCAATCTCTTGAATTTCAATGTTCGATTGGTAAACAGAATAAGAATTCGTCACAATCGCAATAGCTCCGATAACAAATAAAGAAACAAATACTAAAATGAGAAATTTCTCTCCTGGTGTAATTGAGGCTCTTCTCTTAATAATAATTGGTTCTTGTTTCGGCATGTGCTGGATCTGTTCTTGTCGTTGTTGTTCTAATTTCATTGCTAAATTACTCATTTTATTGCAACCTCCTTTATTTTTCAAATAATCTCTACTTATATTTTTTCAGCAATACGTAACTTAGCTGATCTTGCTCGATTATTTTCTTCAAGTTCCTGTTCACTTGGCAAAATAGGCTTTCTAGTAATAACCTTCACTTTAGGCTCATATCCTTCAGGAATAAAAGGCATATTCCTTGGGAGTTCGGGCGGTGTAGCAGCTTCTTTAAATGCAGTTTTACAAATGCGATCTTCTAGGGAATGGAATGTAATCACACTGACTCTCCCTTGTGGCTTTAACAACTCAATTGATTGAGCAATTGCCTCTTCAAACACTTTTAATTCGTCATTAACGGCAATTCTTATCGCTTGAAATATCCTTTTAGCAGGATGTCCACCTTTTCTTCTGGCAGGTGCCGGAATTGCATCTTTTATTATTTCAACTAATTCGCCGGTAGTACGAATTGGCTGTAGCTCTCTGTGAGATTCAATCTTCCTTGCAATCTGTTTTGAGAACTTTTCTTCACCGTATCGAAAAAAGATTTTAACTAACTGCTCATAAGACCAAGTATTAACAACGTCATATCCTGAAATATCTGATTGCTGATCCATTCTCATATCCAATGGCGCATCATGATGATAGCTAAACCCACGTTCAGGGGTATCCAGTTGTGGTGATGAAACACCTAAATCAAATAAGATTCCGTCTACCTTCTCTACTTCTAATTCAGCTAATTTTTCAGCCAAATATCGAAAATTACTTTTAATAAACGTTACTTGTCCTTCATACGAAGCTAGTTTTTCTTTTGCATTATTCAGTGCTACATCATCTTGGTCAAATGCATATAAATGACCTTTTTTTGATAGCTTTGACAGAAGATAGCTGCTATGGCCTGCTCCACCTAGTGTGCAATCAACATAAATCCCGTCTTCTTTAATATTTAAGCCATCCACAGTTTCCTTTAATAACACAGTAGTATGTTTAAACATAAGTTGTACCACCTCTTCAAATCAGTTTCCTACTTTAGATACCAAAACATTGGAAAGATATCTCTATCCCCAATTTTTTGTCTATCCTTAGCTTGTCCATTTTCGTTTGTTTTCTGCAAAGTGAAGATTAGAGATCGAAATCAATCATATTTTCCGCAATTTCCTCAAAAGAATCTTCCTGTTCAGCAACATAACTTTCCCAAATGGACTTACTCCATAGCTCAATCCGATTTGAAACGCCTATGACAACACATTCTTTCTCTAGTTTTGCGTATTGAAGTAATGGTGTGGCAATGTTAACACGACCTTGTTTGTCAATCTCACATTCAGTCGCACCTGAAAAGAAAAATCGAGTAAATGCACGAGCATCTTTTTTCGTTAGAGGGAGTGCTTTTAGCTTTTCTTCAATTATGTTCCATTCACTCATTGGATAAACAAATAAACATTGATCAAGACCTCTTGTAACAACGAATGTTTCCCCAAGGCCTTCCCTAAACTTTGAAGGGACGATCATTCTGCCTTTTATATCAATGGTGTGATGGTATTCTCCCATAAACATGCTCGATGTCCCCACTTTCTCTCCCTAACTCACCACTTCCCCCCACTTATCTCCACTTCTATTCTACATTTCTTTTCACAAAAAAAAAACCCTGTAATCACAGGATTTCCAAAAAACTTTTATTTAAATTTTGACAATTTTATGTTTTCCATTAAAAGAATATGACAAGTTTAGCAGTTCTCCTACAAATTCCGGGCCGAACTTATTTAAATAGTAATAAATATTCCATATTCTTTCTTGCGGATGCAAACTTGGTAATAACTCTAATTCAATGGATTGAAATTTTGAAAGCATCACATCATGTTTTTGTCTTTTTCTTTTATCAACTGTTTTTGAAAAGAATTCAAGATGATCCTGAATAAATTCACCATTCTTTTTCAGCACAGGTTTTAAGCTTGGATCGATTTCAAGTGCTGCTTCAACTAATGATGAATGAATCTCTGCTATATTTAATTTCGCTTTTTCAATAAGCGGATTCATATCGATTGGTGTTTCCTTTTGAAGAAATCGCTCTATTGCACTCTCGACTCCCTCATACAATACTTCCTCAATCCTAATCCCTGTTTCTTCGATATTTCTTTCTATTGCTCTTTCAAGAAATGTCATTTGTATTCTGGGCAATACAGGAGGCATTTTCATTTCAAACAACGAAAACACTTTTTTTAATTCTGCCCAATATGTTACTTCACCGGGCCCGGCAATAAACGCCAATGTTGGAAATAAATATTCTTGCATCAACGGTCTTGTGACGACATTATTACTAAACTTCTCTGGAGAAGTTTCAATTAAATCAATTAATTCAGCCTTCGAATACGTTAAACCAATCTCGGATATATGGTAGGCATCATTTCCCCGTCTCTCAAATAAAAATCGTTCACCATTATGATGAAAAAAGAAATTTGCACTTTGATTACCCATTTCAATAATGGGGTTATATTGATGTTCACGCATTTTTGTCTGCTGTGATTGTACCGCATGATAAATTTCCTCATTACGATCAACGATTGCTCGAAAACAGGATTTCTCCAATAACTTTAAATCTGGATCCCCTGAATTAATGAGAACGAGTCCGGTATCACCGAAGAGCTTTAATATGAGCTTTTCAAAAAATTCAACATATGTCTTTGACCTTTCCACACACTCTTTCATAGTACCGATTAACTGATTTGAATAATCTGTTTCTCCGAATGCTTCAAATACCTCTTCAACCCACTCAATTGTTTTTTGTTTATCTAAAGGTTGTTCAGAAACAGATTGTTTTTTCAAAGGATTCTCATTAATGGCTAATTTCTTGGCCATTTTATTTTTCTTAATAAAAATATGATTAATTTCTGCAAAATCATGATCTTCACCAGCTACCCAAAATACTGGAATAACAGGTACACCTAATTTCTGTTCTTGTTCTTTTGCAAGTTTTATAATCGTTATAATTTTATGTATTGTATATAAAGGACCTGTTAATAATCCCGCTTGTTGACCGCCAATGACAACTAAACTGCTTGGATCTTCTAACCTATTTATATTCTCTAATGTTTTCTCATTATGGTCTAAACATCGATTTGTATATTCTCTTAAATAAGTCGATATTTCCCTACGCTGGAAGGAGCGTTTTTTCAAATCCTCAGCCCTGCTTTGAAAAACATCAGGCGAGTAAACATGATAATCGAAAAATAGTCCGTGATTTATAGTTTGATCTTGTATGTCATTGACTAATTGGTTCGATGAGCGTAGGGAGAGTTCAACAATCTCCATATAAAACTTCCTTTCTCGATTAAAATCTTATACTGGCTCTTTTTGAGCAATTTTATTCCCTATAAAGGAAATATGTTTTTTATAACTCCAGATGTAAAGCCAAGTACCGTTAAAATAATGTAACCTGCAACAAATAGTAAAAACGCAGATCTCCATGTATTTCTTGCTACCCTCTTTATAGAAGGGTTCTTACATTTAGTCTTTTCAACATAATAGAAGAACAAGATTAAACAACAAATACCAAGTATAATAAATAGTAAAAATGATTTCTCAAAAATAGCAATGAAATGAAAATGCACTGAAACAATAAAAAAAATAGTTGAAAGATCAATTGTTAGAAGAATCGACTTTCTTGGATTATCTATAAAAATGCGTATGATTATATACAGCAAAAATAGACTGATTATTGGCAGTGTAATTAATATTGAAATAATCCAGTTTATGAAACCACCCATATGTCCACCTCTCTACCTGACTTCGATCCCTTTAATGGCAGTGAAAAGAAATGATACATGAGGGATGCTTTTTCCGTTTGCATTTAATATCAAATATCCTAAAATTGAATCAATTTCAGTTTTGCGTTGGTGAAGAATATCTCGAAGCATAGATGATTCATTCTCAGAAGTTTTCTCACAAACCTCACACACATAGTCCCACAGTTTATCTTTATCTTCCATTTCAAGAATTGATATGACTTCCTCAAAAAGCTCATAAAATAATTTTTTATAATATTTATTGGTCATTAATTCTCCATTTTTCACTCGTAACAATGCTGTTAACGGATTTATAGTAGCATTGACAATTAATTTTTCCTTTAACATCTTTTCCCATTCCGGCAAAAATACAATCGGAAAATGATCTATCTGTTCGTTCCTCAATATGGACAGGTCATGAATTGGCTCAGCTTGATCTTGATATAGTGCAAGCTTTGTTAAACCTTCTCCTGTATGGTGGACAATATGTTCGTTAACCTTTAATGCTCCGTGCTCAACTATTCCTACAATAACATGATGATGTAATAAAGAAGCTAATTGACTTACATGTCCCATTCCATTTTGTAGAAACACAATTGTTCTAGAGCTAAGCTTTTTTAGAAGATCTATTACTGTTTCTAAATTGTATTGCTTTACAGTTATGATTAATATGGACTCCCTATAACTTGTTTCCGATGTGGCACATACATTTGCAGTATGATAAGAACTCCCTTTAACCATCTGAATTCCTAAGTTATTAATCTGATCAGCCTGTTCTTGCCGGCTCGTATAAAGTGTAACTTTATGCCTTTTCGAAAGATAATACGCATAAAGAAGACCTAAAGAACCTGCACCAATTACACCAATTTCCATAAAATTCACCTACTTATTTAATACAATAAACACCCTTCCATTATACGTAATGATCGTTTTTTACATTAACCAGCACCATCATATCAAAAAAAACAACACTTATACTAGAATTTTGCCTATATTATCCTGATGAATCATAAATGTGAATATGAAAGCGTTAAAACTTTTTCATATCACGGACTTTGCTCTGCATGATATAATAGTATTACCTATTCATTTCATCTATTTTACATGACTTTTCTAGATGATCGCATCAAGGGGGAAAAAATATGTTAAAAGTTGAAAGATTATTAGTCAATTATAAAACTTTAGAGGAGTTTAAAAAGTTTAAAGAATATGGAATTCAAGAACTATCAATGCTAGAGGATCTTCAATCCAACATAATTGAAGATGACAGCAACTCTCCATTTTATGGAGTTTACTTCGGAGATAAGCTTGTGGCCAGGATGAGTCTTTATCAAGTTGACAAAAAATTCGATCAATACTTCCAACCTCAGCAAGATTACTTAGAATTATGGAAACTTGAGGTACTTCCTAATTACCAAGGTAAAGGTTACGGAAAAGCACTTGTTGAATATGCTAAATCTTTTCAACTCCCCATTAAAACGAACCCCAGAGTAAAATCAAGTGGATTTTGGTCAAAGATGGGTTTTGAGCCTGTTAAATATGATATGGATCGGGATAAAGGAGAAAACCCTTTAGTATGGTATCCAGTTGGAACTACTCAGCAATAAGAAAAAATACAGCACGGAAGAAGCATAGTCCCCGTGCTGTTGTGTTTCTCTTTTATTTTTCTACCCTCTCAAGGTTACCGTTTTTGTCCATTTGAAATTTAACCTTTCTGCTCCTTTCATCTTCTTGTAGAATCACCATTTTTCTAGCTCTATCCATTATTTCAATTAATGCTCGATAATCCTCTTCAACTATTTGAATATGATTTATAAGTGATTGTTTTTCCTGTTGAAGCTCAGCTATTCTTCTTTCCAAACTTTGGATTTTCATTTTCAAAAGACTATTCTCCTCTTGTACAACCTGAAGAGATGGAGCCTCTTCATATTGTTGAAGAAAGGAAATAAGCTCTTTTATTGTATTTTTTGATTGAGAATTAGCCTGTATTGCAGGAGCTTCTCCGGCTACTTCATCATGAGATTCAGTAAGCTCTTCTGTATCTTGTGAATTATGTGTTCTTAGTTCTTTTCTTTGTTTTTTTGCAACTTCAATTCCTGTTTTATATTGCTTTCGAACATATGAATTCCATCTAAACCCACAAGCTGCAGGTGTTCTGGATAGTTTACGTCCAACTTCCTCAAAAGCTGCAAGTTGGGTAGCTCCTTCTCGAATATGTCTCAACACAACTTCAGCTAACAATAAATCTTCATCATGTGTCCACGCATCTTGACGAGTAGTTGTCATGATATCTCCCTCCATAAATTACTTTTTTCTATACATATGCAGCTAATAGATTAAGTAGACTAAATTACACTCTATTATGTATGAAAAAAGAGGGGGACAAATCTACCCTTTTATATTTAAAGAATCAAAATCAAAATGGTAGAATATTACTGTTGGTTATTTAATTACAACATTTATTCTAGAACTCGTTGAATTTAATATATAAAAAAGCGTAAGAATCAAAGATTCTTACGCTTTTAAGCTGTTACAAATGTATTATTTGCTAACAACGTCTTTTCCTTTGTATGTTCCACATGCTTTACATACACGGTGAGCAAGTTTGCTTTCACCGCAGTTTGGGCATTCTACCATACCAGGTACTTGTAGTTTAAAATGTGTACGACGTAGTCGTTTTCTCGTTTTAGAAGTTCTTCTAAAAGGTACAGCCATTATTCCCACCTCCTTAAAGAGCATTGCGCATAAAGAAACCGATTAGAACCGGTTCAATTGCAGTTGTTAAGCTATAAAAAAATAATTAGCTTTCTTCATTTTCGAAGAAATTTGCCAGTCCTGCCAACCTGGGATCGATCTTATTATTTTGATCTTCTTCAGAAATAACTTCCCAGTCTTTACCGGCTTGAGGAGCAGCACCTTCTTCATTTGTTACATCATCACAGAACACTTGCATTGGAATTTCAACCACTATGATTTCTTTAATGATGGGGATTAGATCAATCACGTCACCCTCTGGAAGATAAAAATTCTCTTCCGTTTCATAGTCTGATGGTTTTAATAAGAAAGTTTCCGTTGTATCAATTGAAAATGGATACGGAACATCCACTAAAGTTCGAGAACAAGGTAAAACCATTGAACCTGAAATTGATAAGTGGAATGTAGCTTTGGTCGAACTAATATCAGCTCTTCCTTTAACATTTACTAACGAAATGTCTCGAATATCCGAATGAGTTCTAACCAAATCACTTAGATCAATTTCTTCATCAATCTTTAACCCCTTGCTTTGCAATTGATGTAGTTGACTAATTGTCCATTTCAATACATATCACCTCAAGGCAACAAAGGTAATTATAGCCTTCGCAATTATATTTGTCAATATTTTTTCTTTACAGTGTAAGTATACATGATAATCTATTTTTTTCAAAATATAATTAGTACATTCATTGATGGTTTGGTATATTTAATTCATTTCTCTTTATTATTTTTTATTTTTCAGAAAAACTTTCGAACAAGATAAGATATAATGATAAGAAATTGGTTATTGTGTAGTAATTAACTATTTTGAATTTATCATAAAATGTGGTGAGAATATGAGTGTTTTAGGAATTGTAGTTGAGTATAACCCATTTCATAATGGACATTTATTTCATTTAAATGAATCTAAAAAAACGACGAATGCTGATATTGTTATAGCGGTTATGAGTGGATATTTTTTGCAACGCGGCGAACCAGCAATTGTCTCAAAATGGACGAGAACTGAGATGGCACTTGCCAGCGGTGTTGACTTAGTGGTTGAATTACCTTATGCGTTTGCCACCCAAAAGGCTGAAACATTTGCTAATGGTGCTGTTTCAATTCTTGATGCCCTATACTGTGATTTCCTTTGTTTTGGGAGTGAAACAGGAAAAATTGAGCCTTTTTTAGCTACAAAAGAGATGTTATCAAAAGCGGAAAAAAGTTACGATGAACTTATTCAACACTTTATTAAAACTGGTATTAGCTATCCGAAAGCACTAACACTAGCTTTCCAAAATCTTCAGTCAGGGGAACATCATTCATCTAATATAGATCTTTCGTTACCTAATAATATTTTAGGTTATCATTATGTTAAAGCTATACATGATCAGAAATCATCAATGAAACCAACAACAATAAAGCGTACGTCTGCCGGATACCATGATCTTCATTTCCATTCACCAACAATAGCTAGTGCAACTAGTATACGAAAAGCAATTTTTTCAGATAACCGAGAAATTGGCGCATATGTTCCTAATCAAACATTAAACCTTTTAAACGATTATGAAAGACAACATCAAATTCTTCATCAATGGGAGTGTTACTTCCACTTTTTAAAATATCGTATAATGACAATGAGCTTAGATGAGATAAACGCAATCTATGAAGTTGAGGAAGGACTTGAAAATAGGTTGAAACAACAAATTCAAAAAGCTACAAGCTTTGAAGAATTTATGGGAAGAATAAAAACAAAGAGGTATACCTGGACAAGGCTCCAAAGATTATGTACACATATTTTAACTAACACGACTAAAAATCAAATAAAAAGTCAAAACCTTCAAAGATCTCCTTATATAAGATTATTGGGAATGTCATCTAATGGCAGAGAATATTTAAGCACAAATAAAAAAAAGATGAAGTTACCAGTTATCTCAAAACTTTCAACGTTTAAACATCCCATATTGGATCTTGATGTAAATGCTGCGAATACATATTATATGATTATGCCTGAGCCTTTGCGGTCCGGACTTCTCCAAAAAGAGTTTGCCACACCTCCTATTCGGATTGAATAAATTTAAGAGAAAGGAATCCCTTTCTCTTAACGATCATTTTGTATTTAATTATGCATTTTTTTGCTCCAAATTATTTAGGTATTCAATAGCTTCATCAAACGTATCCACAGGGATTATTTCCATGTCAGTCCCAATCTTTTTCCCTGTTTCAAGAGCCTCGTTGTAATTTGATGCTTGATCCCCCTTTTCATTTGGGGCAAAGAAAATGTCAATTCCTTCTTTATCAGCAGCAACAATTTTCTGTGATATCCCACCAATTGGACCAACTATCCCTTCAGCATTTATCGTACCGGTACCAGCAATTTGATAACCTTTTGTTAAGTCACCTTCAGTTAACTGATTGTAAATTTCAAGTGACATCATGAGTCCTGCTGATGGACCGCCTATTTCCTCCGTCTGAAGCTCAATTTTTGGTTCTACATCCATTTGTCGATCTGTCACCAGTGATATTCCCAACCCTATTTTATCTGGTTGATTCGGGAATGCTGCCAATGTTATTTTAGCTTCGTCCCGTTTTCCATCTCGCTCAAAAGTTATGATTACTTCTTCTCCCTCTTTCTTTTTCGCTACATATTCAATAAATTCTTCAGCAGTTTGAAATTCTAATGAATCTACTTTATAAATTCGGTCTCCCACCTCTAAATTTGATGCAGCAGGCATATTTTTTATTACCCCATCTACATATATACCCTGGAATGTATATTTTACTTTTTTATTTGCTTTTTCATACGCAACAGATATAGCTGCTTCTTGAGACACTTCCATCATATGTAATTGTCTATTCATGTAATCTTTATCTGACTCGTCTTCCCTCTTTATGTCTTCTAAAGGGTGAATATAGTAAAATTCGTTTACCTTTGCCCACACGTATGTTAAAGGATTCGCACGACCAAAACGAACTGTTGTTAAGGAAAAGCTGCCTTTTTCATCATCAAAACCATTTTCAACCTTGATTATTGGCTCTAGCTCAGATGCCATACCAGGTTGGGTAATGTAAAAAGGAAGTTTTATGAAAGACATAATTAGCAAAATAATTGCTAATACCAAACCTGAACGCAAAATTGTTCTACTCTTCATCAGAGTGATTCTCCTTCCACTTCTCAATTAAATCTTTTATTTTAGGAATATGCTGTTTAGCTTCCAATTCTCCTATCTCAATGATTTCCTTAATGTTAGTAAATGCTCGTGAGCTGTACTGTTCAACATGTGGTCTAATCATTACATCAGAAGCAATTTCTCTATGATGTACTAGTTCATCCTGCATAATATCCAGACTTTGGAGAATTACATCAAATATTGAGGTGATATCTTCATTTTTTTTCACATGTGATACATCAACTGCTATCACAATATCAGCACCCATAGATTTCACAACCGACACAGGCACCCTGTCTACTACTCCACCATCCACCAATAGTTTACCATCTATTTTCTCAGGAACAAAGATCCCTGGAATAGCAATACTAGCACGAACTGCTTCTGCAACAGGGCCACTATTAAATATAACCTTTTTTCCATCATATAAATCTGTGGCCACAACGGCAACTGGTATATCTAATTCCTCAAATTTTTTTTGGTGAGTAAATATTCGAATAAGTTCTTTCACTCTGTTTCCAGAAATAAAGCCCATCTTTGGAACAGTGTAATCCAGATAATATCTTCGCTTAAATGCTAGAGCAAATTGATATAATCTTTCCAAACTAATTCCAGCAGCATAGAAACTTCCGACTAATGCTCCCATACTACTTCCCGCAATAAGGTTAATGGGTATTCCTTCTTCTTTTAAAACCTTTAATACACCTAAGTGTGCGAAGCCTCTTGCTCCACCTGATCCAAGCGCTAGTCCTATTTTAGGATCTCGTTCCAAGGAGAATCCCTCCTTACTTTTTCTATGTTTATCAAGAAATGATTGTACATTAAAACCTGAACGTTCTGTTAGGACTATATTATTCAAGCATGATCAAACTAATGTATAAACTGGTGTAACATTCTTGTGGTCTAAAATCTGCACCTATTCACGTATATTAAATTAATGAGAACTGTACAAGTACTTGAACTTTTAATACTAAGGACTTGTTGCTTAATAGATACTAGGGGGCGTCATATTTTGAGTTTTACTTCAAAACTAAAGACAATGTTCATCGCCATTTTTATTAGTGGTTTAACGATTGCAATTATTCTCAATCCTAAGGAATCACTTGATGCTTCTATAAGAGGATTAACCATATGGTGGGAAGTTGTCTTTCCATCATTACTTCCCTTTTTTATTGTATCAGAACTTCTTATCGGGTTTGGGGTTGTAAGATTTATCGGAGTTCTATTAGAACCATTTATGAGACCTGTATTCCGGGTTCCAGGGGTTGGTGGATTTGTATGGGCAATGGGAATGGCCTCCGGTAATCCTGCCGGTGCCAAGCTTACAGCAAGAATGAGACAAGAAAAACAACTTACAAAAATTCAAGCCGAGCGATTAGTTTCTTTTACAAGCTCCTCAAATCCTTTATTTATCTTTGGTGCTGTGGCAGTAGGCTTCTTTGATAAACCGTCTCTTGGTGTTTTATTAGCAGCTGCACACTATCTAGGAAATCTTTGTGTCGGCCTTACGATGAGGTTTTACGGTAAATCTGATGATACAATTAGAAACGGTAAGAAGAGGCTTTTCCCCTCTCCTTCACTAGCATTTAAGGAGCTTCATTCAACAAGGATCACCGAAACCCGGCCTCTAGGAAAAATGCTTGGAGATGCTGTTATTTCCTCCATACAAACCTTATTAATGATTGGTGGTTTTATTATCCTTTTTTCAGTATTTAATAAAATCTTAGCCATCATTCATGTAACACAGCTTATCGGTGTTGTTTTTTCTGGCGCCTTATCACTTTTTCATATTGCTTCAGATCTTAGTGTTCCTTTAATTACTGGCATTTTTGAAATTACACTGGGTAATCAACTTGTAAGTGAGACAAACGCTAGTTTGCTTGAAAAAGTGATGATTGCAAGTTTTATCTTAGCCTTTGGAGGATTATCTATTCAAGCCCAAGTTGCAAGCATTTTAGCTGATACTGATATTCGGTTTAAACCCTTTTTTATAGCAAGAATTTTGCAAGGTATTTATTCTTCTATAATCGCTTTTCTTCTTTTTAGACCAATATATCTCAATCTGGAATCATTTAACACTAGCGAATTACCCGTTATGTTAATGAAACATGGACCAGGCTTGGCTAAAGATTATTGGGAATTGATAGTACAAAGTGGTCCGCTTATAACAATTATTTCGTTACTTTTCTATATTTTTCTATATGGTAAAAGAAATGTCTTTACGAAAACGAGTTAATTGTACAGCAAAAGGTGAGGGGGACCTCACCTTTTAAATGTTTGAAAATTTATTATTCAGCGCCATTTCCACAACCTCAGGGACTAATTCTGAAATATTCCCTTTGTATTTAGCTACTTCCTTTACAATACTTGAGCTTAAAAATGAGTATTGATTATTTGTCATCATAAAAAAAGTTTCAATATTTTCATCTAGCACACGGTTCATAGACGTAATTTGCATTTCGTATTCAAAGTCTGATACTGCTCGTAAACCACGTAAAATTGCTTGTGCTTTTTTTTCACGAACATAGTCTATTAACAAACCTTTGTAAGATTCGACAATAACATTAGGGATTTCTTTTGTTACCTCCCGAATAAGATCACACCGCTCTTCAACAGTAAAAAGAGGTTGCTTTGACGAATTATTTAGGACACAAACATATACTTGATCAAAAACCTTTGCTCCCCTTTTTATAATGTCAAGATGTCCGAGGGTAATCGGGTCAAAACTCCCAGGACATACAGTAATACTACTCATTGCTATTCCTCTCCTTTTTATATTGATAGATTGAAATGGAACTCATTCCATATGTTTCATGCTTCACTTGTAAAAAATGCCCAATTTCATAATCCAGCTGAACATCTGAACCATGTTCAGTAATAATGAAGCCATTTTCATTCATGACATTATTATCACTCAACTTTTCAATAAGCGCTTTCAACTTTTGTTGCTTATACGGTGGATCTAAAAAAATCAAATGAAATTGAAGACTTCTTTTAATGATAGCCTTAAGTGCTCTTTCCGCATCATTTCGATAAACTTCGAAACTGTCTGCTTCTATCTGACATATTTCTAAATTTTTATGTATAGTTTGAATTGCCTTTGTCTCTCGATCGACAAAAACACATTTCTCTATTCCTCTACTAAGTGCTTCAATGCCTAAGCCACCACTTCCTGCAAAAAGATCTAAGGCAATGCCTCCATCAAAATAGGGGCCAACCATATTAAAAATAGCTTCTTTCACTTTATCGGTTGTTGGTCTCGTTGTCACACCTGGTACAGCTTTCAACTGGCGACCTTTAAAATTTCCTGATACAACTCTCATCTGTTTCACCACTACTTCTAAATTTTTACTTTTTCTTATATGTAATATGCATCAAAAAACTTGATTTCCTGCTTCCTATTGCGCAGATATGTTCCTTTATACAATTGTTCTACCGATCGTATAATGTGGATTGAAATTAATTAATCTAAAGAATCCACTTTTCAAGTTTCACTTTATCCTACCACAGCCATTCTATACGATACAATCATTTCCTTTCTAGACGTACTTAGTCAATAAGACTATATATACCTTTGTATCTACAAAGAATTTTTTTTGAAATTATTATGTATACAGATAGATGAAATGGTGATAATGAGTAGTAACAACATCGATTCGTTGATGTTGTTGCCAACCGCGGAGAAGACTTACGTTTCCCCATAAGTCTTTCCTCCGGTTTCTCCTCTCCCTTTGCCTTCAGCCTTTAGGAAAAGGTATTGAAGGACCCTGCAGGATTTATCTGTAGGGTTTTTTTTGTACTGTTTAGCGATTCAAAATCTTAACAGATATAAATATTAGAATAGGTACATAAATTAGAATCCCACCCTCTTAACTTTTTAGTTGGTTCATGCTATAGTGATATTCGGTAAAATGTACGGATAAAATACCTATAGGGGGATAAATATGATTCAACGATTCATTGAACTTGGTGAAGGATATTCAGATATTTATGAATTAATAGAAACTTCCAAGGCTAATCAACATAGAGTAACACAGCTAATAGCATTACATACGCAACGTAACACAAAAGAAGTTACTTCACTTGTTGTTATAATGAAGCCAACAGATCCCGGAAATTTTCAAGCTATTTATATTTGTCGTGAAGGAATTTCTAATCCAAATTTTATTACAAACAAACGTTATGAGTTATTTAAAGAGCTTTCTGAATTATTACATAAACAAATTATTGAAATTGAAGTAAAACCTTCATCAATGTTTAACGAAATAGACTTATATTACCAATATTTAATTGGTATTCTCCGTTTAAATCACTTATTACCACCATTACAGTGAACACATAAAAGAGCTATAAAGAAAAAAGAATGTTTGAAGGTGATTACCCCCAAGCATTCTTTTTTGTTTTATAGCCCTATCTTATAATCGTATTCTTTCGCTTTATCAACCTTTGATTCAAATTCGAGCTTTAGAAATGGTTTATATGAAGGTTCAACATGTTTAACAAACGAGTACGATGACAACCTTTGAGTCGTTTGCTCCACCACATCCATATTGCAATAAAGCACAACATATTTTAATCGCTTTGAAACATAGTGTACATTACCAAACTTCCTAAGCATTTTTAATTGCTTTAATGTATGAAGCCAAACAACAATACCTTGACGCTTTTCAAACATACTCATTCTCCCTTAATATCTAAACAGAATGTATAAAAAATTTTAATCATTAAAAGTCTAGCAAAAATTTCAACTTCAAACAATATTTTGACAAAATTAATTAGAAAAGCACGACTTACCGCCAAAAATTGGCGGAAATCGATGCCTTTTCTTATACATTAAGCCTTAAGTAAATAATACGAGTTGACTCATTCTATGAAACTTTACAGCCGCAGCTTCCTCCGGTACCACAGCCTCCACCACAGCTCGATTCGAAAAATGGATTCCCGGTAGGAACTTTTATATGAACAGAAACAGCTTGACCTAATTGAACACTGATTTCATCTAGCAGGGACTGAACTTCGTTTTCCGCTTTTTTAAAATTTGCCACATGATCATTTAAATCCACGGTTCTTTTAACATCCCGCAACTCTTTTGTAATTTTCCGATAATCTGGATGATATTTACCGAAGCGTTGAACATCTTCATATAAATCCTTAATTTTCGTAAATTCACTAATTAGTTGCTGTGCTTCTGTATCATTTTTTAATATATGATAACAACGGCGATACTCTTTTACAATTTCTGATTGAAGTATCCAGTTCGCAAGTTGTTCTGCTTGATCTATTATCTTTGTGCTTTCAAGTGTAGCAAACATAGAGTTTAAGCACCTCCATTATTCATTTTAACACGAATAACAGAAAATGAAAAATAATAGCGTTATTACATTATCAGGCTTATTTAATGTTAACGTTCCAAGATTTTTTCAATTGATAATCCGACGAATCATTATGAACAACCTCTATCATAAGATGATGTTTCCCCTTCTCTAATCCCTTTATAATAAAGGCAGCTGTAGAGATTTCATCGACTCTTTTTCCGTCGACATACACTTGTATATGGCCTTCTCCATTCACATTCGCCCCACCTTTTTCCTTAAAAGTAAAGGATGGGATATAACACTCCACATAAATATTTTGACCTCGTACATGGTGATTAACAACTATGTCTATAGGCTGTTTTAGACTAGAAACTTCAATTGCAGATTCTGATGCTTCCACAATATCAAGCGGCACAACGCTCATGCTTCCTTCCGGTCTGGGCTTATCCTCAACACACCCTGATAAAATACATAATAAACATGCAAAAATTAAAACAAAACGATTCATGATCATAAGCCTCCTTTATTTTTATTGTTTACAGAGACTTAGAAAAACATGAATCGTTTTAGAGAACTTATTGTGGATAACAATACTCAACCAAGTTTTTAATCTTGCTGTTTCATAGATTGAAACATCGCGATCATCATAGATGCCATCTGGACTGAGTTAGAAAATTGTTGAACTTTGTGTGGAATTGTTTTTTGATAATAATTCATCAAATTTAGCTCCATTGAATCAAGATCACTGGGATTTCTGGAAAGTTTTCGATACCAATACGGTTGTTCTCTTATAAATCTTACACGTTCTTCATTTGCCCGAATGTATTCTTGAACATCCTTTCTCATCGCTTTCCCCTACCTTATCAATACTTGCTTTTTTAATCCTTTCTAAATGAAAAAGGATGTTGACTTGAGGCAGAAGAGTTCTGGCCGGATCCTTTAGAACCAAATTGATCAAACAATCCTTGTAATGTCGATATCGTACTACTCATGTTGGTTAGATGATGATTAACAGTATTCATATCCATTTTCTTTACCGCAGTGAATAATTGATTCATGAAATCTGCTTTACTTGTTTCATCTTTTTCTTTTGTTTCATTAGATTGTTCGTCTTTATATTGCTGCCATATCATATCGTTTTCTCCAAGTAGATACCAATCTTCAAATACTTCTTGCCAGTCTTTATTCCCTTTTCGAACTTCTTGAATAAGTTTTGGATGCTTTTTCACAAAATCTTTAAACTGTTGAACGGATGGATGTTTTTTTTTCGATGTCATTTCCTCACCTCATTGATACATTTGCCTATAATATCTTATTTTCAAATCAGCAAAACTGTTCGCCCAATATTATTAAGTATTAATAAAATAATGAAGAATTGAAAATCAAATGAAATATTTGGTAAAATAACACTAACCAAAAGGAGAGGGTAAAAAGATGAAAAAAGAGAATCTGTTGCAATTAACTAAAGAAGTAATTGATCAAGCAAATGAAGAAGATCAATATGTTATTGAACTTTTATTAAAAGGATTAAAAAAGAAACAATATCATGAACAAGGATCCTACATAGGTGCTCTCCTTCACGCCACATCTGAATATAAAGATGAGCAATTTTACATAAACATACCCAATACACCTATTATACAAAACTCATTAAATATTGTTCATGGAGGGATTACAGCTACTCTGCTTGACTCCGCAATGGGCGGACTCGTACATCATATTCTTCCACCTGATAAGGCGGCAGTTACGACCGAAATAAAAATAAACTATGTTGCACCAGGTGTTGGAAAAGAGTTATCTTGCACCTCACGTGTGATTCACAAAGGAAATAAAACAGTTGTCACAGAAGGACAGGTATTCCGAGAAGATGGAACTTTAATTGCTCATAGTACCGCTAGCTTCTTTATAATAAACAGGCAATAATCGTGTGCTTATCAAAAAGATAAGGTGTCAAACCCTTCCCTTTAATGGGTTTTGGTTTGACACCTCCTTAAAATGCTTACTTAATTTGAATTCCAGGTTGTTATAAAATTTTGTGTGTAGTATAAACCATCTACACCGACCCCTAGATGAGTAAAATCTTCATTCAATAATGTATCACGATGTCCCTTGCTATTTAACCACCCTTCACTAGCTGCAATACCATCAACATACTGCGCAGCAATGTTTTCTCCAGCCATTTGATATTTTATCTCTTGCTTTGACAATCTATTGACAAGACTTCCCTCAGTAGGCGATTCGTGTGCAAAATAATTATTTTCTTTCATGTCCCTGCTGTGCAAAAATGCAACTTCTGAAGTAGCTTGATCCCATTTTACTCTTTCTAAACCATGTCTTTTACGAAGCATATTCGTAATAGATAGAATTTGTTGTTCCGCACCATCTTCTATTCTCTTCCACTTTTCATCCGGTATTTCTTGGGGCTTAATTAACTCCCCACGATAAGTCACTTCATAAGATCTCTGTTTTATAAACGTTTCAGCGTCTAGCAATCGAATACTTGATAATATCCCATCAAACTTATCAATGTATAATTGAACATAGATATCTCCGATCTTTATTGTCGGTCTGGTATTCATATCCTCTTCTGAAAATTCAAATCGATAGGAGTTTCCTTCAAACTCTAATGACAGACTAGATGAAACAGGTTGAATTTTAAACACTTCCTGTACAGATTGTCCAATTTGAAAAGGTTTCACATTTACCTCGCTTCCAATTGCATAAACTGTAACAACTCTTTGATTTAATATTCCTATTTGGATATATTCGTTTTCAGATATATTGTAAATCCACCAATCATAATCATAGGCAGAAGGATCAATCCTATCAGGTTCACCAAGAAGTGCTGTAATTTCCTCCGAAGATTTTTCCATTAAAGACAAAACACCTTCATTTGGTACAGTTTCCTTCCCCCCATCCGAATGCTCCTCTTCCGAGTTTGTTAATTCTTCATTTGAGATTTGCACATTTTCTTCTTCATGTTGTTCATTCGGAGTATATTGACCGTAATATATAAATAGAGTATAACTAATAAAAATAATAACAAAAATGATAATAGTCCTACTAATAACACGCAGCTTGCCCACCTCCCTAAAATTCCCTTCTGTTTTTCTATCATTATATGTGACCTTAAACTAGATATTCTGGTTATACATTCCAACATCATGATCATAATTAAGCTTAACTAATCTCTTTCTTTCATTATTACCACGACATTTAAATCTAAAACATGAACAAAAGTCTTCCGAATGTTGCCTTACTTCCTAATCTTTTTACTTTTATTGTACCAAAATAATGAGTGAATGGTGATTAAAAAGCATTGTTATAAACCATAATTAAACTGAGATTCATTAATAACTTTCTATAAGATGCAATTTTTAGGCCTACTCTGTTTTTCTATGTTCTTTTAGTTCTCCACTTCTACAACTGTCAGTAATGGTCTGGTAAGGTCAACTAACTATTATTGGGAGGAAAACATTTCCCAATAATAGAAGTTTCACTTTGCCACACCAATAACTGGCAGTAATATTTAGCTTTATTGTCATTTTTAGGACTACTCTGTTTTTCTATGTTCTTTTAGTTCTCCACTTCTACTACTGCCAGTAATGGTCTGATAAGGTCAACTAACTATTATTGGGAGGAAAACATTTCCCAATAATAGAAGTTTCACTTTAACTTTTACATGTATTTAAGCTATAATAAATTACGTGAAAAGGCTTTAGGAGGGAATTTAGATGAGAATGGAAGATACAGGTATAGAGGGTATTAAGATAGACTTATCACGATTAGATGAACTTATGGATAATATTGGATTAGTTCGTGCGGGGCAATGGGACTATGAGCGAGTTACATATGACCGTAAGATTGAAACAAAAGGTGATGTTTTTTACCTCCGTGTTCAGGCATATGCTGTTGAAGGAGATATTGGCGGAAGACATGCTGTTGTAAAATTAATGACACCACTATTAGGCAAACATTATTATCCACACGGTGTTGAATATGGCGAGGGTGAAGATTTCCCTGCAGCGGTTGTAAACACTTCCAAGAACTTACTTTCACAAGTTGCAGAAGAACTAAAAAAAGTTCAATCATAATATTAGCAATATAATTCAATATGACAAAATAAAAAAGAAGGACTAGTCCCTTCTTTTTTATTTTTTGTTTATCATGTAATTTTCATAAAATATAATGCTATCTATTGAATGATATAGCTATCAACTAATAGGAATTTTACCAAGACATAAGCTGGCTATTCCTTTTTATTCCTCCTCTTTTTGAATTTCCCAAGTAAAGAATTCGCCATCTTTTTTTGTACAGATTAAACCTAATTTATCAAATAGTTGTATTGATTCCTTGTCCTGTACTTCACACTCCATTACAACCTTTTTCACACCCATCTGGTAAGTTAACCAGTCAATAAATGCATCAATTGCCTCATATGCTATTGATCCATCTGTTGTAGCTTCTTCAATATGATAAGTTAATCTTACATTTTGTTCTTGAACCGGTTTTCCTTGCAAAACGATATCTCCAATTATTTTTTTCTCTTCATATAATATAATCATCCATACACCACAGTCTAAATCCTTATCGTCTTTTTCTAAACTTTCGATATAGTATGGCAAGAAACCACGCACATAAGCAGACGGCCAGCTAGCGGGAATTTCTATGGGAGAACGTTTATCAAGTTCCTTACGATGGAAAACTAATGATTTGGCAATATCAAGTGAACAGGGTATAATCATTAACCGATTTGTTAAGATTTCAATCAATCCATCCTCTCCCCTCTTTGTATTTTCAGCATACTTGGCAGTAACTATATAACCCATACATATTCATCATTCAATATACAAATGAGGAATTTCACCTTTAGGTAAACTAAATAAATTCAAAAAGAAAAAATCCTAAGGATATCTGTTAGAGGCAAAAAAAAATGGTTTAGAATATTTTATTCTAAACCACCTTGAAAATATGTTTAAAATCCTAATATTGCTTTAATAACTGATGTTGTTTCTCCACCATGATAAAAAACATACAATAGTAAATACACAGCAACACCTGTTATGGCAGTGAAAAACCATACAATACTCGTTATTGGACCAAGCTTACGATGCTTTTGGTAATTTTTTTTGTAACCTGTAATTAAAGATATAATACCCAATACAGCACCGACAGTCGCTAATGTAATATGAAAAACAAGAAAAACTGTATAGTAGATTTTGATTTCATCAGGACCCCCAAATGCTGTGTTACCAATAAAAATGGTTCTTGAGGCATAGATAATAAAGAAAACTATTGCTGCAATTGCAGCTCCAAACATGACTCTCATATGTGCCTCAATATTACGCTGCTTTATTAAATACCATCCAATTGCAACCAATATTGCACTAAGAACGATAAACGAAGTACTTATAGTAGGTAAAATAGGTAAAGATGTATTCATACATGAAATCCTTTCTTTTTAGTACAGCTTTTAATAGGTATATCATATGTAAAGACTAACGAACATTTAGTCAGCCTCTTAACATAACTTTATTTAATCGGATCAGGTGAAAAATTCTTATTTAAATCAATTTCATCTTTTTCTCTTTCTCTACGAGCCCATTGGAAGAAGATATATGCAAGAATGGATCCATATACAATTTCCTGGATAATTTTCATAAGGACACCACCCAGTTGTTGATCTTCAACAATCGGTAATGTGTTAAACATTTCCGGACCTGTTAAATTCAAACCTGACAGCATATCAGAGGGTACACATAACTGCAATGCATTCAACCATGCTTGAGGTTCGGAATAAGTTAAATAAAGAGGGTCACTTGCAAAAATAATAAGAGCACAAGCGGGTGTTAATAACACACCGTCAGCGAAAATATAGCCAACTTTTTTTATCCCTGATAGTGACTTCCAATCTGGTAATGTAGTAAGTAGTGGCCACCACATACACAATGCTCCAAAAAATATAAGCGTTGTCATGACTGAATGATAAATAGGGTCAGTTTTTACAAAGTCAAAGACTAATGGAACATGATAAAGAGAAAAAATTCCATTAAAGAAGATAAGTGCTACAATTGGATTAGTAAATAGTTTTATAATAGGCTTTACAACTGGTCGGTACAATATGGATTTCCATAACCAATCAGGGATTCCTAAAATAAGTAACGGTGGTACAACCAAATATAAAACAGCCATCTGTGTCATATGTGCACTAAACATAATATGTCCCAAAAGATCAACGGGACTACCTTTACTAATATAAAGAAAAAGTATTGCTACAACAAACAGCAACTGTTGCTTGAGAGGAACAGTTGAGCTTTCTTTAAATTTTGTTTTCCAAGGCCCTGTAATCATAAAATAAAACGCAGTGATCAATAAGATCACAACAATAAAATATGGACTCCATAAAGCACGAAATCCAAATATATCAAAGCTCATTAAAATCAGCTCCTTAAGCTAGTCCTTCAAAGATATTATACACTTCCATATATTTTGTAGCAATGAACGTTCTATGACAAATCTCAGTCATAAATAATGCACTAAAAAGAGCAATTGGCATCCGTTTGCCAATTGCTCTTTTAAAATAATTACCACCAAATAATAGTAACAAACGTTAGTACTGTTAAGGCAGCTACTCCTACTCCTGAGAATAAGAACAGTGCTGGAGTCTCATGACCTTTATGACTCATATGCATGAAATAATAAAGTTGAAATATTACCTGTATCACAGCAAGAGTAATGATGAACGGAACCTTAAACCATTCCCCAATTCCATCATATCCAACAGCGATAAAAGCAACGATTGTTAAGAAGATCATCATACCAAAAGTAACCACTTGGTGTTTCATATCTTCTGCATTTTTCTTACGTCGATAGGCTAAGTCTACTTTTGGGTTTGCTGAATTGTGATTATTTGCCATCAGTTTATCCCACCATTCCCATTAAGTATACAACTGTAAAGATAAACACCCATACTACGTCGATAAAGTGCCAATATAAACTTGCTACGTAATATTTAGGTGCATTGTATAAGCTTAGTCCACGTTTTGCGTTTCGTACAATTAGTGTAGTGATCCAAAGTAGTCCGAATGCAACGTGAAGTCCATGTGTACCAACTAATGTATAGAAGGACGAACCAAGTGCACTGTCAGTAATTGTAAAGTGAAACTCATGAACATAGTGATTGAACTCATAAATCTCCAATATTAGGAAGGCTAATCCTAAAAGTACAGTTATGATCAACCACAATTGCATTTTTCCAAAATTAAAGTTTTTCATGTGATACATAGCGTAAACACTTGTTAAACTAGATGTTAAAAGTAGCATAGTTGCTGCAAACACTAGTGGTATCTCAAAAAGTTCTTGTGTTGTTGCTCCTCCTGCGTTTGATTCCCTTAAAGCTAAGAAAGTTGCAAAAAGAGTTGCAAACAACACAGTTTCTCCACCTAGAAATAACCAAAAGCCAATAAATTTATTTTTTCCTTCGAGGGTAGCTTTTTCAGGCGCAGCCGGATAGTTTTCAGCTGTTAATTTCTCTTCAACAGATGCCATTATGCTTTCCCCCCTTTATCTTCATTAAGTAAATCTTCTTTATGGATGTGATACCCATGATCATCAATTACAGAACGTAAGAACATACATCCAAACGTAATTAGGAAACCTACAATAATTGCAGGGAGTCCCCATCCGTAATCTTCACGGTACATTAATCCAAAGGATACGATGAATAAACCAAATGACATAATAAACGGTAAGATTGAACCATTAGGCATATGAATGTCACCAAGTGGTTCTGCCGGTGTCATTTCTTTATTTCCCTCCATCTTTTCAATCCATAATGGATCTAATCCACGGACAAGTGGAGTTTGTTTAAAGTTATATTCAGGTGGCGGTGAAGAAATTGCCCACTCTAGAGTTCGGCCGTCTCCCCAAGGATCTCTTCCAACCTTTTTACCTTTGACAGCTGTAATAACAATGTTAATTAGTAATAGAATTGTTGCTGCCGCCATTAAGAAAGCACCTATTGTACTGATAAAGTTCCCCATATCTAAACCTTGACCTGGCAGGAAAGTAAATACACGACGAGGCATACCCATTAGTCCAAGGAAATGTTGAATAAAGAATGTTAAATGGAAACCTGTAAAGAATAGCACAAAGATGACCATATTTAACTTTTCATTTAACATCTTTCCAAACATTGTTGGCCACCAGTAAATAGCACCAGCGAATAATGAGAATACTACCCCACCTACAATTACATAGTGGAAGTGAGCTACTACGAAGTAACTATCGTGATATTGATAGTCTGCTGCAGCTGCTGCAAGCATTACCCCTGTAACCCCACCCATTACAAATGTAGGTATAAATGCTACTGACCATACCATAGGAGAAGTAAATCGAATTGATCCACCCCAAATTGTGAATAACCAGTTGAAAATTTTTATACCTGTAGGAACGGCTATAGCCATAGTTGCTACTGCAAAAATAGCGTTAGCAATTGGTCCTAATCCAGTTGTAAACATGTGGTGAGCCCAAACCATGAAACCTAGGAATCCAATTAATACAGTTGCAAATACCATTGATGAATATCCAAACAAGCGTTTTCTAGCAAATACCGGAAGAATATCTGAAAAGATACCGAATGCAGGTAAAACTAAGATATATACTTCAGGGTGTCCGAAAATCCAGAAGATATGTTCGAATATAACTGTATTACCACCTAATGCAGGATCAAAAAATGCTGTACCAAATAATCGATCAAACATTAAGAATGCTAATCCTACTGTTAATGCAGGGAAAGCAAATAAAATAAGTGCAGATGCAACAAATGTAGTCCAAGTAAATAATGGCATACGCATATATGTCATTCCAGGTGCTCGCATATTGATAATTGTAACAAGGAAGTTAATCCCTGCAATCAATGTACCTAAACCTGAAACCTGTAGACCTAACAGGTAAAAATCAACACCATGCCCAGGGGAATCTAATGCAAGTGAAGCATAAGAAGTCCAACCTGCATCAGGAGCTCCATCTAAAAACCAGCTTAAGTTTAAGAAAACCCCTCCGAAGAAGAATAGCCAAAAACCTAAAGAGTTTAAGAATGGAAACGCAACATCACGAGCTCCAATTTGTAATGGTACAACCGCATTCATTAATGCGAATAGTAAAGGCATTGCAGCTAAAAATATCATTGTTGTTCCGTGCATTGTTAATATCTCGTTATATAAACCTGCACTAACAAAATCATTATTCGGAACAGCTAGCTGAATGCGGATCAGCATTGCTTCTAATCCACCAACAAGGAAGAAGAAGCCACCGGATATCAGGTAAAGGATGGCGATTTTCTTATGGTCTACTGTTGTTAAGTAGTCCCAAATCGTCGCACCGACCCCTTTTTTCTGAGTTAACGTGCTCACAGTGTTACCTCCCTTTTCATTTTGCTCAATAATTAATTACTAGAGACTTTTAATCCCATTAAGTATTCAGTAAGAGCATCAAGCTCTTGATCCGTTAATTCATCATATGTTCCTGTCATTTTATTAGCAGGCTTATATGTCTCAGGATCTTCTAACCATTTTCGAACATTTTCTTCATTATGTTCTAGCACACCTGCTACACGGGCGCGTTCTCCAAACGTAGCTAAGTTAGGAGCAGTTCTTGCTGCAGCTGGTCTTTCATCTGTTGGAGAAACAGCATGACATGCGATACAACCTTTTTCCTCAAATAGTTGCTCACCTTGAACGGCTAAATCTGTTGAAGCAACTGCTTTTGCATTTTCCATATCAGAGATCCATTGGTCAAACTCATCTCTTGAAACAGCTTTCACTTTAAAATCCATTAGTCCGTGTGAAGGGCCACATAGCTCAGCACATTTACCGTAGAAATACTCTCCAGCTTGGTCAGCTCTTTCTGAGTCAAATGTCAACCACATTTTGTTTACATTGTCTACGTTAGTATCCATTTTCCCACCTGCAGACGGAATCCAAAATGAATGCTTTACATCTGATGCAATCAAATTAAAGTAAACTTTCTCATCAGTTGGAACAATCAAATCTTGACTTGTAATTACTCCGTAGTCAGGATATTCAAATTCCCACCAATAAAGATTTGCACGAACGTTAACTACGATCGCTTCTTCAGGCTTACGGTTCTCATCATCAATTGCATCTACTTCTGCAAGTTTAAATGTTGCAGAAACAACTGGAACAGACAAGACAAGCAGTAAAAGAATAGGAATAACAGTCCAAATGATTTCTAGCTTATGATTCCCTTCAACTTGTACAGGAATGTTGTTCTCTTCCCCTTTACGTCTACGGAATCTAACGACAACGTAAATGAAGATTACTGTTACGACTGCAATGACAACAACCATAATAAGTGTACTTAACACCATCAGGTCATACTGCATATCCGCTACTTCACCAGCAGGCTTAAGTGTGGAAAGAAACGGTTCACCACAGCCGGCCAAGACAAGCGTCAATAATGCAAATAGTGATAATAGACGCCACTTTGTCAGCCATTTTCTCATAGCCAAATCAAACCCCTCTTTCAGTAATTTAAAATTCCTATCACTTTAAAATACAGGAACTTTTTATAAGTAAATTCTTATTAAGAAAGAATTTATAAATTAAACAATGGTAAAAAGCACCATTGATACAAACAAGATTGTTAAGTAATTAATAGAGTAAACAAACATTTTTGTCGCCCATTTTAATTCCAGGTCTTTGTTATTAAACCCTTTTATTCCAAGTATAATCCAGCCTAAATTCAACAAAGTAGCTAGAATTAAAAATCCAATTCCAAGTTCATATAAATAGAACGGTAAAGGTAGAAGACATGCAATCCATACCATGATTTGACGTTTTGTAATAGCAAATCCATGAATAACAGGAAGCATAGGAATGTTTGCAGCACGGTACTCGTCAGTCCTCCTCATAGCTAAAGCTAAAAAATGAGGCGGCTGCCATATGAACATAATTAAAAACAGCACCCATGCCATAACACTTAGATTTGAATCAATTGCCGCCCATCCAATTAAAGGTGGTACAGCACCTGATATACTACCTATTACTGTATTAATTGTATAAAGACGTTTTGACCACATTGTATAAAGGAATACGTAGGTGACAACCCCAACCATTGAAATGATAGTAGCGGTTATAGTTGTCATAAGCATAAAAGCAAATCCTACTGTTAATAGAAAAATCCCTACCCATAACGCATAGAAAGGATTCATTTTTCCTGTGACAGTTGGTCTTTCTTTCGTTCTCTCCATCAAATAATCAATATCCCGGTCATAGTAATTGTTAATTGCACATGATCCTGCAATAACTAGCGATGAACCGATTAAAGTAAATAAGACAACATCTATATTGGCTAAAAATCCTTTATCACTAAAATAAAGAGCTAGCCAGATACCAGTAAACGTAGTGATAGCATTGGAATTTACAATCCCTACTTTTATTAGTGCAAGGAAATCTTTCCACAAGGTTGTTTCTTGTATATCATTTGAATGGTGCGTAACAGTTGCATCATTCAATGCTTTCGTTTCGGCCAACTATATACCTCCTTCCCCCTTCATTACAATAGGAATTCGTATATTCCTCTGTAAATTACTTTCCTCTTTTGATTTAGAGTAATTCTGATCATTAGATTCTAGAAAGCACTATATGAAGGCGGTTCCAACATATAAATTTTCTACATCTTATGATACTAAAAAAATGATAATTTAAAAACGGTCTACTTGATATTAAAACATAATTCTTCCATCAATTGTGAATTATTTATGAAGTATTTTTGTCGAAATTGTGAAAGGGCATTTCACACGAAAGAAATTGCTATACGCTTAGGTTACCCTATTTTTCATAATTTCTTAATCGTTTCTTTTTTAAACAAAGTGTTTATGTATAAAATCGAACACATATCTAGTTCTAGCAAAATCCTTCTGATTATTCAACCCTTTCTATCCAAATAAGAAAAATTTTTTGTAAATTTTCATTATGTTTTACATTTCATGTTACTTACGTAATCAAAAGGAGTAAAGCGCTTCACAAAAATATCTAATAACTTTGTGAACTTTTCCTTCATTTTATTGTCTTTTTCTCCTACATTGTGTACTATACGATGAGTATTTACTATTATTTATACCAATTATATAAGTAGGTGAACATTTTGCAACGTGCTCTTAAATGGTTCTCAATTTTCACAACCATTATTATGTTATTCGTGTTAATTGGTGGAGCCCTTGTGACAAAAACTGAGTCAGGTGCAGGATGTGGAGATTCTTGGCCATTATGTCATGGTGAGCTTGTTCCGAGCCAAATTACTTTTGAACTTGTAGTAGAATTAAGTCATCGACTTGTTAGTGGACTTGCTGGAATAGCTGTTCTCATACTTTCAATCTGGTCATGGAGAAAAATAGGTCATATAAGAGAAACGAAATTTTTAGCTGTTCTTTCTATGTTTTTCTTAATACTACAAGCTTTGATTGGAGCAGCGGCTGTTAAATGGGGGCAATCTGACGCTGTACTTGCTCTCCATTTCGGAATTTCACTTATATCCTTTGCATCAGTGTTGCTTTTGACATTATTAATTTTTGAAGTGGATAAAAAATTTGATTCGAAAGCGCTTATAATTGACAAAACAATGAAATTCCATATGGTCGGTATTATAGTCTATTCGTATATCGTTGTATATACGGGTGCCTATGTGAGGCATAAAGGAGCAAGTCTCGCATGTCCTAAATGGCCAGTATGTAGTAATAGAGCTAACGGTCTCCCTACTACATTACACGAATGGATCCAAATGGGACACCGAATGGCAGCAGCTATTATTTTTATTTGGATCACCTATACAGCTTGGCGAGCTCTTAAATACCATAGAAATCAAAAGGTCATCTATTGGGGTTGGATAATTGCGTTTATATTAGTTTCAATGCAAGTAACCTCAGGTGCATTGGTTGTCCTTACCGGATTAAACTTATATGTATCTTTAGCACATGCCCTTATTATTTCGTGTTTATTTGGACTACTTAGTTACTTCCTGTTACTAGTGAGCAGGAGTAATATTAATGCTGAAATAAGCTCTACAAATGATCAACACTTTTCATAATAAAATATGGGATACATAAAAGACAAAAATGGACATAAAAGGAATCACTCTGGTGATTATGTACATTTTTGTTTTTTATTTTTATCATCGTATCAAAATAACCTACTTTCTAGCATTACCCTTCATAGGAAAATGGTAAACACCTCGTGCCCCTCATTCCTACCTAATTCTCCTGTGTAGAATTTTTCTAACTAAATGTCCTATTTTTGTTCAAATTTATATAATAGAACAAAAATAAAAAGACTAACTAAAAAGTTAGCCTTAAACAGGTTAGAAGCTTTTAAATACCGATTTTTCTCTTGGTTGGACTGCCTTGATATTAGGTACATCTGTTTGTTCGGATCGAGTAGGCTTTTTATACATTTCTCTGTAATTCGTAAACATTGAGACATTTACTAAAAGCCCCATGGAAATTAGCAATAACAATATTGAAGATCCTCCATAACTAATAAAAGGTAAAGGCACCCCCGTTATTGGAATAAGCCCTGTTAAACCACCTAAATTTATCATGGTTTGTATAGCAATCATGCTTGAGATCCCTACAGCTAAAAGTGTACCGAAAGGATCCTGACATTTACGGGCTACAGCAAACCCTTTTAATACAACAAATGCCAACAGAATTAATACAAAGAGCACACCTAAAATCCCAAGTTCTTCAGCAATAATTGCCATAATAAAGTCTGTATGAGATTCAGGCAAATAACCATACTTTTGAACACTTTGTCCTAAACCAAGACCTTTAAGTCCACCAGATCCAATTGCATAGAAAGAATTCACTAATTGATAACCTGCTCCCCCTTCGTTCCCGAATGGATCAGAAACACCTGTAAAACGACTAAGCTGTTCATCACTGAAAAATCCTTTTATAAAAATATATGGAGTCATTAGCAATGCAAATAAAAGTAAAAAAGAAATAAGTTTTAACATACTTTTAACTGCCATACCAGATGAAACTATCATACAGACGGCTATCATTCCAATGATAAATGCAGTACCAAAATCAGGTTGAATGACAACAAAAAAGCATATTAAACCTGTAAAAATAAGGGGTGGTAAAACACCTCGACCAAATTCATCAATATATGTCTGCTTTTTATCATACACTGCAGCTAAATAAATAATAACACTTAATTTAACAAATTCACCTGGCTGTAGACTCATTCCACCTACTTTAATCCAACTTTGTGCATTACCGGCAACATGTCCGATAAAAAACAAAGAAATTAAAAGACCAATTGAACCAAATACAACAAATTTTAAGACTCGGCCGTCTAAAAATGCTCTATATGGAAGGATCATCATGACCAAAAAAGCTAATCCTCCTGCAATTAGTGCAAGCTTTTGCCTTTCGAAAAAATGATCTGGTTCAAATCCATAACGGGCAACTGCTGTTATCATACTTGAACTGTAAACCATCACAAGCCCGAATGAGCATAGTAATATAACAGCTAATATTAATGAATAATCATATGATTTTATTATTTTTTTCACCATATTTATCTCTTCCTTACTTAGAAACATGAAGTCAATCTAATTGATTTCATTTTACTATAACTTCTACTGAAAATGAGTAAAAACCTTTAAAAACATTACTTTATTCATATTTCCTCATGAAGTGGGACTTCCAACAGTGAGGGTTTTCTCCATCCCCATTGTTGGTTAGCTAGACTTATCAGAAATTTACGTGCAGTTACTCCCTACTTATCTTCCTTGCTTATTGCCTGTTAAGGTGTGTTAGTGATTAAAAAAACCCAAACTAATAAAATTAGCTTGAGTTTTTAGTCATTATTTTGTTGTAAATGCATCATGTAATGCAGACAACTCACGCTCCAATGTATCGAGCAGTTCTTTACCCTCATGTTCCTCTACAAGGCCAAGTCTTACAGCAAAGTCTATTTCTCTAGATAAACCAAACATTTGTGTATCTAAAACCTCTTCATAAAGTGGACATTGAGGCATTGTTAAATTATCCATTTGAACCTTGATCAGTCTCATGATCTTATCAGCATCTGCCTTAAGTACCGCAAGTGCTTTATCTCGATGATTAACAGCAATCTCAGACGCCAATTTAATCCCTCCGTTTCCGAGCGATTACCCTATTATATATTTTAATATTAAGCCCATTAAGAGAAAAAAGCAAGGACAAACCGCCTAAAGAAAAAGTTTTGCTCAAAAATAAAAAAGATATTAAGTAATTGTGTTCAAATATCCCAATATATGTGACAAAATTTACATAAAAGCTTATACTTATTTTGAAGAAAAGGGGTGTAAGTTGAATGAATTCAATAATTTTACTAAAAGGCAAGGTGGATTATCAAATCACTTTAGATCCTGGTGTTTGGATATTTGATGATAGAAAAATTGATCTAACAACTTATTTTCAACAAGAGCAAGTTGAAAAAGATGAACTGGAAGAATATACAAAGGCTGTTTCTAAACATTGGGAAAGGGAAATTAGAGAAGGTGCTGTTTTTCCTCCAACACTTAAAACTGAACAAAAATACGAAAAAATAAAAGTTTTAACTGGTACTTTTGGAATACCGTTTAAGCCTTTCCTTTTGAATGCTGAAGTTCACGATGATGCTACAGAGGTAAAATTAATAACAGAAGATCAAGAAATTACAGTACCTCTTTCAGAAGCTCTTCAATTTATTTTTGGATTTAGCAAAGAAGGTAAACCATTAACAAATGATGGACCAGTCCATGTCTATTTTGGAGATGGGTCAAATTTAAAAAATCCGATTAAAAACGTAAAAGAAATTTTAATCCAATAGCATCCATCGGAAAATGAGCCAACTATGGTAGTTAGCTCATTTTCTTTTCTTTTATTCTTTTACTAGAAAAGATAGCCATCAGAGCAAATCTGCTGCTAATTGAGCTAACCCTGAACGCTCACCCTTCACTAATTTTACATGTCCTGCAATTGGTTGATCTTTGAATTTTTCCACCACATAGGTTAGCCCATTGTTATATTCGTCTAAATACGGATGGTCTATTTGCTCCGGATCTCCCATTAAAACAATTTTACTACGTTCCCCTACCCGAGTTAAGATCGTCTTCACTTCGTGTTTTGTTAAATTTTGAGCTTCATCAATAATTATGATTTGGTCAGGAATACTTCTTCCCCTTATATAGGTTAATGCCTCTACTTCGATAGACCCCATACCTGCCAAAATGGCATCTAGTTCACCCGGTTTTTTCGTATTAAAAAGATATTCTAAATTATCAAATATAGGTTGCATCCAAGGCCTGAGCTTTTCCTCTTTTTCTCCGGGAAGAAAACCTATATCTTTGCCGACTGGAACAATAGGCCGGGCAACAAGCAACTTTTTATATGTGCCTAAATCTTCTGTTTGCATAAGTCCGGCCGCTAGAGCAAGCAATGTTTTCCCGGTACCGGCTTTTCCAATTAAAGTGACTAAAGGCAAGTCCGTTCTTAGCAAAAGTTCCAATGCCATTGTTTGCTGAACATTCCTGGGTCTTATCCCCCAAATATGATCATGGTCAAAAACCAGACGCTGAATTTTTTTCCCTGTATGATCTACCTTTCCAATTGCTGATGAAGATCCACCTAAAGCATCTTTCATAATGACAAACTGATTGGGATAGAAAGGATGATTTGTAATTTCAGATAAAATTAATTCATTTTTTTCGTAAAATCGATTTAAATTTTCCCCACTTATATATAAGTCAAGAAAACCTGAATAAATATGATCAATCTCAACCACTCGATCACTTAGAAAATCCTCGGCTATTAATCCAATAGCATCCGCTTTGACTCGTACCAGCGTATCTTTACTAACTAAAATGACTGTTCGTCCATCTTCCTTCGTTTGCTCCTCTAACGATAAGTTCTTTGCTACAGCTAAAATTCGGTTATCATTCGTTTTCTCAACAAAAATCTCTTGCAACTGATGAAATGACCGATGGTTAAGTTCTATTCTTAATGAGCCACCATTCGTCAATGGGATCTTTTCATGTAATTTCCCTGTTTCTCTAAGTTGATCAATCAGTTTTGAAACTTGTCTAGCGTTTCTTCCAATTTCATCCATATAGCGTTTTTTTGAATCCACCTCTTCCAAAACGACTGCTGGAATAACAACCTCATTTTCCTCAAATGAAAAAATGGAATTCGGATCTTGCAATAATACATTTGTGTCTAGAACATAAATCTTCCTCAAACCTCCGCCTCCTACTCCGTTGCTATTTTTTTATGGAGTGAAACAATTAGGGTGAAAAAAGTCAAGCTGTGAATGAAGCGTTGCTAAAATATATGAAAGAATGAATAAAGATAGAAGGTTTATTAGACAATAAAAATTAAAAAGCAGGAAAAAACCTCTTTCAGCACTTTCATATTGTTCATTCTAGAAACAAAAGTGTTATTTCAAAAAGATTCCTGCAAGACTTAACACCATATTCTACTATTTAGTTCTTCATTAGAATAAAGGAGAGATGACATGAAATTTTTACTTACGATATTGTTAATTTTAACCCTGGCCGGATGTACAGCTAATCAAGGTGCTCCAAAAACAGATCAGGAAAAAGATAATGGCAGCGAACCGATTAACGTTAAAAACAGTGTAGAAGAACATGTAGATCGTAAGTCCGGGCAGGAAATTTCAAAACATCTTGTTGACCTTGCAAATGAAATTCCTGAAGTAAATGATGCGACTGCTGTAGTTCTGGGACCATATGCCGTAGTAGGCATAGATGTTAATTCCAAACTGGATCGTAATAAAGTGGAGACAATTAAATATACAGTTGCAGAGAGTCTTATGCATGATCCATATGGCGCTAGAGCAATTGTTATCGCTGATGCTGATACAAACGTTAGATTACGTGAAATGGCCAACGATATACAAGAAGGGCGGCCGATTGTTGGAATACTTGATGAATTAGCCGCTATTGTCGGCAGAATCGTACCGGAAATACCAAGTGAGATTCTTGATAATCAACAAAAACAACCTACCAACCAAAATAATGATCAGTTAAATGAAGAAGAACAACAAAAATTGGAAAAAGAACAACAAGATCAATCCAACAATCACCTAAATAAGTAAACGATAAAAAAGACTGCCTATTCGCTATCCTAAGACCTTTTATCATCCATTGGTAAAGTGATCTCTTGATGGTGAATCATATGGCAGTCTTTGTTTTATATATAATTCTTCAATGCATCTAATACTTGTTTATCAAGTTTTGCAGCTGCTTTTTCATCATATGTTTTTACATATTGGGGTACGGTCGAAATTTTCGAACCATAGAACATAACATCTCTTACTTCTACAATAGATAGTTCTACCAATACTAGTTTTAATGGAACATTCTTTAATTTTTCATTATTTAGATGTGCATTTCCATTAATGGAGTATGTTGATTCGTTAGCAATTAAAGTTAAAACAACAGCAGGATGTTTCTTTATATTCTCAACAATTCTTGACTTTTGATCTATCGCAATTAATATACGATTTTGATCTGGTGCAAATACCCATGATATTGCACTTACATTTGGTGAGCCTGTTTCATGATCGATTGTAGATATTGTTACAAAACGTTCATTTTGTAACTCCTGAAATAATGGATCGATGAGTGCTGTTTCTACTCTATTTGCCATTTCAACCCTTCCTTTCCACTTTATACAAATATCATACCTGTTTTTTTCACTTTTTCCAACAAAATATATACAGCTAAATCTTTTCATCTTTCTATGGTATAATAATTTTTGTCTAACCAACCAACAAAAAGGATTCCCTTATCTACATTCATACGGAAACAAACAAGGCAGATTATCTAATAGAGGTGTTTTATGAAAGTGAAATGTGTTATATGTGACCTTGTAGAATCAATAGTAGATGAAACTTTAGTCGCAAAAAGATTAAGAAATCGCCCCATTCATACATATATGTGTACTGCATGCCAAGATCGAATTACAGAGAAAACAAAAGCCAGAGTGGCAACGGGGAAGTTTCGCTTTTACCGTGATAAAAAGAATGACGACAATTGGTAAGAATTCAATTTGAATTCTTTGAGGATTCATACGGGTTGCTTTACTCAGTTATCTATTAAAAAGAGTAAGACCAGGTTTTGATTGAAAAACCTGGTCTTACTCTTTTTAAAATTAACGAACATCTTCTGTCTCTTGATTTTTAGATTGATGAAGACGGATCTTGTAGATAATTAGGATTAGAGCTGCTACTACCAATCCTTCTGCAACAGGTAAAAAGATTCCTAAAAATGTCAGTACTGTACAGCCAAGCGCTAAGAATGTATATATAACAGCTGACTTTAATATCGGTAATTTTTTAGCAAATCCCAGCTTATAAACTAAAATTGATAGAAACAAAATTGTCAAGTACAACATCCACATTCCTACCTCTGGATGATCAATTACACGATATAAGCTTGGAAAAAAAGACAATCTTTCTGAAACATCCATCACCTTGTCCTCCTTTAAAATAAAAGTGTAAGGCACTAAGTATTCGGCGATACGCATTAGGCGAATAGGAATAGAAGGTGTACCTAGCTTCAATTCCTATATGACTAGACTCCAGAGCAGATATTGCCTGGAGCCAGACACCAAAACTAAGTACAAACTTTCATACATTATTACACCTTAAAGAAATAGGCTGATTCAAAACCAAAGAATCCTCCAGTAGAATCAGCCTAATTACTTCTAATTATTAAATCCCAGCTAATTTCTTTTTCTTAGCTGCTTTTTCACGTTCATTTTTATCAAGAATTTTCTTTCTTAATCGAATGGATTCCGGAGTTAGTTCACAATATTCATCATCATTTAAATACTCTAATGCTTCTTCCAATGACATAATACGTGGTTTTTTCATCGTACTCGTTTGATCTTTTGTGGCAGAACGGATATTTGTCTGTTGTTTCATTTTACAAATATTAACGACTAGATCATTTTCACGAGTATGTTCTCCCACGATCATTCCCTCGTATACATCAACACCAGCTTCAACAAAAATGATTCCTCGGTCTTCAACACCTTGGATACCGTATGTTGTTGATTTTCCATTTTCCATTGAAACAAGTACACCTTGGCGACGACCGCCAACTTTACCTGGTTGCATAGGTTGGTAGCTATCAAAAGTGTGGTTGATAATACCAAAACCACGAGTTAAAGACATAAACTCTGTAGAATAACCAATTAAGCCACGTGCAGGAACATTAAAGATTAAACGAACTTGACCATTACCGTTATTGATCATATCAATCATTTCACCTTTACGTGCTCCAATCGATTCCATCACACCACCTGTGTGTTCTTCAGGGACATCAATTTGTACTCGCTCAACAGGTTCACATCTTACACCGTCGATTTCCTTAACGATAACTTCCGGCTTCGATACCTGTAATTCGTAGCCCTCTCGGCGCATATTTTCAATTAAAATTGAAAGATGTAGCTCCCCACGGCCTGAAACAACCCAAGCATCTGGAGAATCAGTTGGATCAACTCGTAAACTTACATCAGTTTGAAGCTGAGATAATAAACGTTCCTCTATTTTACGAGCAGTAACAAACTTACCCTCACGACCAGCAAATGGACTGTTGTTAACAGCAAATGTCATTTGTAAAGTTGGTTCATCAATACGTAAAATCGGAAGAGCCTCTTGATGTTCAACCGGACAAACTGTTTCACCGACATTAATATCTTCCATACCAGATACAGCTACCAGATCTCCTGCAATAGCTTGTTCAACTTCAACACGCTTTAATCCTTGGAAACCGAATATTTTTGAAACACGGAAGTTTTTGATTGATCCATCAACTTTCATAAGTGATACTTGTTGTCCTACTTTCATTGTTCCACGGAACACACGGCCAATTCCAATACGACCTACATAATCATTGTAGTCCAGTAAAGCTACTTGGAATTGAAGAGGCTCCTCTTGGTTGTTTATAGGTGCAGGAATGTGATCAACAATAGCATCGAATAAAGAAGCCATATTTTCCTCTTGATCAGCCGGATCCGGGCTTGTGCTAGCTGTACCATTTATTGCAGAAGCAAACACTACCGGGAATTCTAATTGTTCTTCATTCGCATCAAGTTCAATAAATAAATCCAACACTTCATCAACTACTTCTGATGGACGAGCAAAGTCACGGTCAATCTTATTGACTACAACAATTGGTGTTAAATTTTGTTCCAATGCTTTCTTCAATACGAATCTTGTTTGTGGCATACAGCCTTCATATGCATCAACAACAAGCAAAACACCATCAACCATTTTCATGATACGTTCTACTTCTCCACCGAAGTCAGCGTGTCCAGGAGTATCCATGATATTGATACGTGTGTCTTTATAATTAATTGCAGTATTTTTTGCTAAGATTGTAATTCCACGTTCTCTCTCAATATCATTTGAGTCCATTGCACGCTCAGCAACTTGTTCATTTGTACGAAAAGTACCAGATTGATGTAACAATTGGTCAACCAAAGTTGTTTTCCCATGGTCAACGTGGGCAATAATAGCAATGTTGCGAATATCATTTCGAAGTTTCACTATTTCATCTCCTAAAAATGTATAATAACAAGAAAAAGCAACCTAAAGGCTATTCTTGCTGTATTCTGAGGTAATATATTCATTATTTCAAAATCACCTTCGATATTATACCATAAACAATCTAGAAAAGCTGAAAGTTTTTAAGTAAACTGTAGAAAGATGTAAAAATATCTGTTTTAAGGTTGGGAGCTGTCTGTATAATGAAACCAGGAAAATGGATTTTTCTCGTATTAGCTATTTTAGCAGCTGTATGTATGGCTGGTATTGGAATTGCCATTGGCGAACGAAGCATCGCTGGGATCCTTTTAGCCATTATCGGGTTAATCGGTATAATGGCTACGGGTTTTATTTTCAAAAGAAAAATGCGCGAAAAAGGTTTAATTTAAACAAAAAGAAGGGATCAATTAGATTCCTTCCTTTTTGTTTATAGAGGTAAAACTAATATCATGTACTCCTTTTTTGTTCCTTCATTTTTCTCAACTTTTAATTGTTCGAATCCACATTTCCCCAAAAATTGTATCCAAGGATCCCGCTGAATTGGACAACCTGCAAACAATACTCTATAATCCTTTTTTAATAATTCTTCCTTATACCGAGCTATTATCATCTTTCCAAAACCTTTGTGATGTTTTGAAGGATGAATTAAGATGGTTCCAATCCAAGGCTTTTCATTCGACGGTGACCACTCAACCATGAAGCTGACACCTACATTTTTGTCAGACTCATCAGACCAGATTCTCCACTGTCCTTTATACATAGAGTATGAAAGTAAATAAGTCTCCAGCTCGACACTCATACATTCCTCTTCCTGCCACTCCGGACTAGCATCGATTAATTCCTGAAAAAATGGGAGGTCTTTTGACTGAAGTTCCCGCGCCTTAATTTTCGTCACTTATTTAAATATTCCTCAATAATATGTTGGTGCAAATGCTTTTCACCGATAAAGAAGCTGTTTTTGGAGATTAGGTCTAGCGGCTCTCCATCTAGTGTAGACACACTACCACCTACTTCTTCAATTAAGATAATGCCCGCTGCGAAATCCCATGGAGCCAATCTCATTGTTATGTAAGCATCTAATCTCCCTGCTGCAACATATGCACATTCAATTGCAGCGGAACCATAGGAACGTGTTCCCCGTACCTTTTTTACAATTGGGATAATAACATTATGATCAAATCGTTTATTTTCAGTTACCCAAACCGGATTTATACTTATAACAGCTTCCTCAATTTTAACTTGATCAAGCTTAGGCAGCGGCACTTCATTCATATATGCTCCATTACCCTTAAATGCATGATAAAGCTCTTCATGAACAACATCATAAATTAGTCCTATGTATCCCACACCATCACCATAAATGCCAATTGATATTGCAAAATTACGCTGTTGGTGAACAAAATTCATCGTTCCATCAATTGGATCTATAATCCATATAACTCCATTCAGATCCGTAACCTCATCACCATAGCCTTCTTCTCCAAGAATCCGATGATCGGGGTATGTTTCTTGTATTTTGCCGATAAGAAATTGCTCTACTTCCTTATCCATATTTGTCACCAGATCATTGGGATTTGATTTATATTGAATAGAAAGTGTTGATTCAAATGATGATCTAATGATCTCTCCGGCTTCTTTTATCCATTTTTTTGCGTGTTGATCAATTTCATGCCAATTCGTCATTTTGCTACCTCTTTTCTATGTATCAATCCTACTTACTATTTTTAGGATACTGTAATGAATTAACTGAAATCAAGTAAGAGTACCTTTGTCGCGCAGATAAAAACGAACCTATTCGCGAGGTTCGTTTGCAGATAAACTTATCTCCATCTAGGCCTGGAGCTTCATCCACTCTTTTCTTAACTTCTCTAATTTTTGTTTACACTCTATTTTTTTCTTTTGATCTTTATTTTGCATTGCCTCATAAAGGGTGGCTAATTCGTAATCAAGTTCGAGTCTTAACACCCCAATACGATTATTCATCATTTTCTGACCACTCGTCTTTACAATTTGTTTCATTTTTACCGCCCCTTTCATTCTCTTGATTTTATAAGTAATAACTAAGCGATTTCAAAGAGTCAATTTAGGTTTTTAATAGTTTTTTTATATAATATGTGTTTATAAAAAAAGTTGGAACTGCTTAGACGAAATTGTGTATATACCTAGTAAATACCACCTAATTGAATGTTCAAAACGTCGTTTACGATTCATAAATAGATGATATTAACAAAAGATATGAACACAATTCATTGTGAAAAAGCCATTCATTGTTTATAATTAATAATTATTATAAAAAGAGAATTTATCTAACGAGGAGGACGCAAAAGATGAGAAAATTTAATGGTTTTACTTATGAGGATTTTAATTCATTTACTATAGATGGTCTTGAAAACAGAATGGACGCTATTCGTGAGAGAATACAACCAAAATTTAAAGAACTTGGACAAGCCTTAACAGATGATCTTTCCGCCAGCCTGCAGACTGAAATGTTTTTGCATATTGCCAAGCATGCAAGGAGATCAGTTAATCCACCCAAAGACACCTGGTTAGCGATTGCCGGAAATAAACGGGGATATAAACAACATCCTCACTTTCAAGTTGGTTTATTTGATGACCATTTATTTATTTGGTTGGCCTTTATTTATGAGTTACCGAATAAAGATGGAATTGCTAAAACATTTTTAACGCATATCAATGAATTCAATAAGTTTTCTTCAAAGGATTATGTCATTTCTCTCGATCATACAAAAAAAGATGCTAAGTCATTTGAAGAAATTGACTTAAACCGTTCTTTGGAACGTTTTAGAGATGTTAAGAAAGCAGAATTTCTTATTGGCCGCCACTTTCGAGCAGATGATCCAGTGGTTCAAAACGGTGAAAAATTATATGAAATCATCAGGAAAACCTTTGAAGAGTTAACACCATTATATAGGCTTTCATTTAAGTAATTATTATGGTTAGATAAAAAGCAGATTTTAATGAACAATGTGATATTTTATAGAACTAAAAAGTCTGATCCGAAATAACGGATCAGACCTTTTTAAGTGTTATGACATTCTAATTGTATGTTCATTGCTATCTTTTGCCTTTTTCATTACCTTGTATGACGAGTATCCGCTGACTTCTTCAAACTCGTTGCAAATTGTTTTTTCTTCCGCTTTACTTGGAACAATTTCTTTAAACCTTCTATAAACAGTAAGTAACTCGTTACGTACAATCCCTTTTTCATGCGCCTTTTCAATGCATTCAAAAAACTTTACCACATCCACTATTTCATCTGTACTCCAATCAAGGGAGATAGGATATTGATAATCCATTACATAACCTCTTTCATATGTTTTCTAACCAAATAATGTTCCACGATGTTATGCATACTGTTAATTCCTTCACATAACTCTTGAACAGGTAGGCTATTTTACTTACCATATAACTTGTCCTGCCATTAAGAAACCCACCATCAATCTTACCATTATTTATATATTTTATGGCAAATTCACTTATATAATTTTCTTTTTACCATTTTGTAGGAAATAGTATCTATTTTAAATTATTTTTTATACTTTTGATCATTTTAGACTTAGTATAAAAAATGTTGACTGAGCTAATTGATAACGATATAATTCATTTGTTTTATGTTAAATAAATAGTCAGATTTCGACACAAACTCTACATAATAGAAAATGTAACCGAAACTGAAATAATTCGTTTAGCAGCATAATATACAAAAATAAAATTTCATCATGTCCTATACGTGATAAACATTTAAAATAAAAAAGAAATGAAGGTGGAAATACGTTGTCACAATTTGAAACACCATTGTTTACAGGTTTAATAGAACACGCAAAAAAGAATCCAATTCAATTCCACATACCAGGCCATAAAAAAGGTGCAGGTATTGACCCTGAATTTAGAGCTTTCATTGGTGATAATGCACTATCTATTGATTTGATCAATATTGGACCATTAGATGATTTACACGCACCTAAAGGTATAATAAAAAAAGCTCAGGACTTAGCGGCAGACGCATTCGGAGCCGACCATACATTTTTCTCTGTACAAGGAACAAGCGGAGCTATTATGACTATGGTCATGGCTGTATGTGGCCCAGGAGATAAAATTATTGTTCCTAGAAATGTACATAAATCTGTTATGTCGGCTATTGTCTTCTCCGGCGCTACACCAATTTTTATACATCCGGAAATTGATAAAAGATTAGGAATCTCACATGGCATCACGACAGATGCAGTTGAAAAGGCACTTGAGCAACATCCTGATGCAAAAGGGGTATTAGTTATTAATCCAACATATTTTGGTATTTCCGCAGATTTACAGAAAATCGTTGAGATTGCTCATTCATACTCTGTACCTGTATTAGTAGATGAAGCACATGGTGTACACATTCATTTTCATGAAGACCTGCCTTTGAGCGCTATGCAGGCTGGAGCAGATATGGCCGCAACAAGCGTTCATAAGCTTGGTGGTTCCATGACTCAGAGCTCGGTTTTAAACGTAAGAGAAGGGCTTGTATCACCTCAGCGTGTGCAATCAATTTTAAGTATGATGACTACAACCTCAACTTCCTATTTATTATTAGCTTCACTTGATGTAGCAAGGAAAAGATTGGCAACAGAAGGTCATGAATTAATTCAAAAAACAATTGAATTAGCTAATTACACAAGAGATCAATTAAATGAAATACCAAACATATCTTGTATAGGAAAAGAAATTATCGGGACAAAAGCTACCTTTGATTATGACCCTACCAAATTAATTATTCCTATTTATGAGCTCGGAATTACAGGCTATGATGTTGAAAAATGGTTGCGGGAAAATTATCATATCGAAGTGGAATTATCTGATTTATATAATATTCTTTGTATTATTACACCGGGTGACACGAAAGAGGATGTAGATATGTTAATTAGCGCATTAAAAGAATTATCACATCAAATTCAAGTAACCCAAGACCCGTTGAAATCTAAGGAACGAATCTTTTTACCGGATATACCAGTTCTTGCATTAACCCCTCGTGATGCATTTTATGCTGAAACAGAAATAATTCCCTTTAACGAATCTGCCGGAAGAATTATTGCTGAGTTTATTATGGTTTACCCACCCGGTATCCCAATCTTTATTCCCGGTGAAATCATTACAGAAGAGAATTTAACATACATTAAGAAAAACTTAGAAGTGGGTTTACCTGTACAAGGACCGGAAGACCCGACTTTAGATAATTTAAGAGTCATTAAAGAACATCGTGCTATCAGGTAAATGATGAAAAACAAGGACAGACTCCCAAGAGAATATAAAGCCCTTTTCTTCTAAAAGAACTATATATATTCATACTTTGGAGACTGTCCCATTATTTACTTTACTATATATTTATGTGGAACCTGTCTAATTGATCTTTACTTTTACAACTTTTTGGTTTTGGTTACAACAATCCTGATGACTACATTTCCCATACAAAGTTGTCACTTTCTCCCCTTCAATATGACCAATTGTAGAGTTGCAGTGCTGACATACGATTGTTCCCATCTCCATACCCCTTTTCAATCAATTTTTCACTCTCAAAACATCTAATTCTATGAAAGCGCATAACATTTCTTATATTCATAATATTATAACACATTTAATTCGTCAATACCCATTTGTATAACATAATTAATTAATTGATCATAATAATTCAAATAAATCACATTATTTGGGTGGTATGAGAACAAATAAAAAAATAGATAATAGCCATTAAATACCCTTTTATACGATCGATATAAGTTAGACATGTTCTTTATGAACACTACAAATTTCCATATCATAATTCCTCTATTATCTCAAATGTGTCATACTCATACAAGAACAAAGAGCAATAGCACTTTGTATGAGATAACATATGTTATAAGTGATGAAATAGAAAAAATAATTGCAGATTTTCTTTTTTCCATCATTGTAAGAGCAATCAAATAGGAGAGATAGAAAAACATCAGCAGCAAAATGGACTTAGCTAAAAAGCTGTCTTTATTAGATAACCATTCAATTACACTGTATCCACTCCATAATATTATATGTATACAGGATAGTACGCCTAAAGTAAATTTCATTTCACTCCACCTCTTCAATATGTATGAAAACGGACTACAATATAGAATCCCCTACAATAAATTAGCTTATTGAATTGGAAATTTTAAGTATTTGTATAGGTAAAACGTAATATTTTTCATTTATGTAACAAATAGATGACAAGAGAAGGTTAAACAAATATATATGATAAAATAGTTATAATTTAGTCTTATTGTACGTATCTAGTTAAATATAACCTTGCTGTACATACTATTTTGGAACTATTTAAATTATTTAGAAGAGGTGGACATGGATGAAAAGATCAATACTTATTATTTTCATTATTCCAGTCGTTGTTCTTTCCTCCTGCAAAAACATTATAAATTCAGATGTGCCCACAGATTTCACTCTTAATAGAGATAAACAAATCGTGTTTTTTTCTGATGATAAAAATATTGATAGAGAAGCGATTTACTATGATGCATTATTAGTCATTAAAGAAGACTTTCCAGAAGAGTTTGAGAATATGAGAGTGATTTCTGAAAATATGGATAAACATTTATATGAGGTCGATACATACCCTTCCCTTTTAGTTGTATCAAAAAAGGAAATTCTTGTACAAATTGAAGGAACAGTTTTATCAAAAGAAGAAATTTTAGAGCCAGTTTCTAATGCATTATTAGAGTGAAAAAGGGGGACTCATGTCCCTCTTTTGGTATGTGTAACTCCTTTTTAAAAATCGAACAATAAAAAGATGCTAACTTCAAAGTTAGCATCTTTTTATTGATTATTTTACAATATGGATTGGACTACCAATTGCAACTTCAGCAGCTTCCATTGTAATTTCACCTAATGTAGGGTGAGCGTGAATTGTCATAGCGATATCTTCAGCTGTCATTCCAGCTTCAATCGCTAAACCAAGTTCTGAGATCATATCAGACGCACTTGGCCCAGCAATTTGTGCACCAATAACTAATCCATCTTCTTTACGAGTTACAAGCTTTAAGAAACCATCAGTGTCATTTAATGATAATGCACGACCATTAGCAGCAAATGGGAACTTAGCAGCATTTACCTCAATTCCATCTGCTTTAGCATCTGCTTCTGTATAGCCAACAGATGCAAGCTCAGGCTCAGAGAAGACAACAGCCGGAATACCAAGATAGTCGATTTCAGCTTTTTCTCCTGCAATCGCTTCTGCAGCAATTTTACCTTCATAAGAAGCTTTATGTGCTAATTGAGGACCTTCAACAATATCACCAATTGCATAAATATTAGAGATATTAGTGCGGCATTGCTTATCAATTTTGATAATTCCTCTATCAGTCATTTCCACTCCAACTTGCTCTAAACCAAGTTCATCAGTGTTTGGACGACGTCCAACAGAAACTAATAAATAATCAGCTTCAATTGTTTTTTCTTCGCCATTCACTTCAAATGTAACTTTTACGCCATTTTCGTTTTCTTCAACACTTTTCGCTGAAGCTTTTGTGTGAATTTCAGCACCTTTTTTCTTAAGGTTACGTTTTACAATAGCGCTCATTTGTTTTTCAAAACCTGCTAGGATTTCATCAGCAGCTTCAATGAACGTAACTTCTGTTCCAAAGTTAGCATATGCAGAACCAAGTTCGATTCCGATTACACCGCCACCGATGACAACTAGCTTATTAGGAATTTCTTGAAGGTTTAATGCCCCTGTTGAATTGATTACTCGCTTCGTGTATTTGAAAGTTGGAATCTCAACTGGGCGAGAACCTGTTGCAATGATACAATTTTTAAATTTGTATGTTTGTGAAGATGTTTCGTCCATCACTTTAACTGTTTCATTATCAACGAAGTACGCTTCACCAGAAACGACATCAACTTTATTACCCTTAAGTAATCCGGCTACACCGCCAGTTAATTTTTTTACAACACCTTGCTTGAATTCTTGAACTTTAGAAAAATCAACTGTTACATTATCAGCTTTAATACCCATTTCTTCAGAGTGTTTAGCTGTTTCATAACGATGACCGGCAGCGATCAACGCTTTTGAAGGAATACAACCTACATTTAAGCATACTCCTCCAAGTGTTGCTTTTTCTACTACTGTTACCTTTTGCCCTAATTGAGCAGCGCGGATCGCTGCAACGTATCCGCCTGGGCCTGCTCCAATGACAAGAGTATCTGTTTCAATCGGGAAATCTCCAACTACCATCGATTACGCCTCCATTAAGATTAATTGTGGATCGTTTAGTAAACGCTTGATGTGGTTAAGAGCATTTTGAGCTGTAGCACCATCGATCATTCTGTGGTCGAAGCTTAAAGATAAAGCTAGAACCGGAGCTACAACAATCTCTCCATCACGAACAATTGGTTTATCAGCAATACGACCAATACCTAAGATTGCAACCTCAGGATGGTTAATAACAGGTGTAAACCATTGTCCACCAGCCGAACCAATGTTTGTAATTGTGCATGAAGCACCTTTCATTTCATTTGGTGCAAGCTTACCTTCACGTGCTTTTGTAGCTAGTCCATTAATTTCATCTGAAATTTCAAAAACAGATTTACGTTCTGCATTTTTAACAACCGGTACAAGAAGACCTTTTTCAGTGTCAGCAGCAATACCAATGTTGTAATAGTGTTTTTGAACAACTTCTTCTGTTTTATCGTCAAGAGTTGTATTAAGAACCGGATACTTTTTAAGTGCTGAAGTTAGAGCTTTCACTACGTACGGTAAATATGTTAACTTAATTCCTTGCTCTGCTGCAACATTTTTGAATTGCTTTCTGTGAGCAACTAAGTTTGTTACATCCACTTCATCCATAAGCGTAACGTGTGGAGCTGTGTGTTTAGAGTTTACCATCGCTTTTGCAATTGCTTTACGGATTGGGCTCATTTTTTCACGAGTTTCAGGGAAATCTCCTTCAGGAATCGCTTGAGCTGCAGCCGGCTTCGCTTTTTTCTCTTCTTGTGCAGGTGCTGCTTCTTCTGTAGCAGGTTTTGCTTCTGCAACTCCTCCACCTTGTAAGAATGATTCAACATCTTCTTTTAGTACACGTCCGTTTTTACCACTGCCAGATACTTGACGAATATCTACATCTTTCTCACGAGCATATTTACGAACTGAAGGCATAGCAATAACGCGTTTGTTCGGATCTACTTCAACCTCTGGTTGTACACCTGCTTGTTTTTCTTGTTTAGGTGCTTCTTCTTTTTTCACATCTTGACCAGCTTCTGCAGTAGATTGAACCTGTGCTTCTGTTTTTTCTTCAGCTTTCGGCTCATCATCACCGTGATCACCTTTGAATTTCAAGTCCTCATAACCAGGTGCATCAAAGGTAATAATTGTTTGACCTACAGTCGCAACTGTACCTTCTTCAACGTTAACTTCTGTTACTGTCCCTTTTACTGGTGATGGGATTTCTACAACCGCTTTATCATTTTGTACTTCAGCTAGGACATCATCTTCTTCAACTTTGTCGCCTGCTTTTACAAACCACTTTACGATTTCACCTTCGTGGATACCTTCACCGATATCAGGCAGTTTAAATTCGAATGCCAAATCATTCTACCTCCTAAGTAATTGTGTTATGTCAATTATGATTTATAGTCCAAACTAAAAATTAATTACTTTTTTAGCTGTTTCAAGAATATCTTTATAAATTGGAAGCCATACATTTTCAGCTTCAGTAAATGCGTATACAGTATCAGGTGCTGTAACACGTAATACAGGAGCTTCTAAGCTTAAGATTGCACGTTCATTAATTTCAGCAACAACGTTAGCAGCTATACCTGCTTGTTTTTGTGCTTCTTGAACTACAATCGCACGACCTGTTTTTTCAACCGAAGCGATGATTGTTTCAATATCTAATGGGCTGATAGTACGTAAGTCAACAACCTCAACTGAAACGCCATCTTTCTCTAATTCTTCCGCTGCTTTTAATGATTCGTGCACCATTGCACCGTAAGTAATGATAGAAAGATCTGTACCTTCACGTTTTACGTCTGCTTTACCAATTTCAATTGTATATTCCTCTTCTGGAACTTCTTGACGGAATGAACGGTATAATTTCATGTGCTCTAAGAAAACAACCGGATCGTTGTCACGGATAGCAGAAATTAATAAACCTTTTGCGTCATAAGGAGTTGAAGGAATTACTACTTTTAATCCTGGTTGTTGAGCAACTAGACCCTCTAAGCTATCTGCATGAAGCTCTGGAGTATGTACAAATCCACCAAATGGAGAACGGATTGTTACAGGAGCTGTCCAACGACCGCCTGAACGGTAACGCATACGCGCTAATTGACCGCTTAAAGAATCCATTACTTCGTATACGAAACCGAAGAATTGAATTTCCATTACAGGACGGAATCCGGTTAAACCAAAACCAACTGTTAAACCACCGATACCTGATTCAGCAAGTGGAGTATCGAATACACGATCTTCACCAAATTCTTTTTGAAGCCCTTCCGTTGCACGGAATACGCCACCATTTACACCAACGTCTTCTCCATAAACAAGGACGTTTTCATCGTTTTTTAATTCGGTGCGTAATGCATCAGTGATGGCTTGAATCATTGTCATTTGTGCCATGGCTTACTTCGACTCCTTTGCTTTGTATATTTCATATTGCTCTTTTAAGTTATAAGGCATTTCTTCGTACATGATTTCCATCAAGTCCGTTACCTTTTGTTTTGGATATTTATCCGCTTTTTGGATTGCATCCTTAATATCTTCTTTTGCTTGTTCGATTGTTTTGTTTTCTTCTTCTTCGTTCCAGATACCTTTATCTTCTAAGAACTTACGGAAACGAACCAATGGATCTTTTGCTTCCCACTCATTTTCCGTTTCTTTTGTACGATATCGAGTTGGATCATCTCCAGCCATTGTGTGTGGGCCATAACGGAAAGTTAACGTCTCGATTAAAGTAGGACCTTCACCGTTGACAGCACGCTCACGAGCATCACGAACAGCAGCATATACCGCTAAAGGATCCATTCCGTCAACTTGAACACCTACGATACCAGCAGCAACAGCTTTTTGTGCGATAGTTTGCGCAGCAGATTGCTTTTCAACTGGAGTTGAAATCGCATAACGGTTGTTTTGAACAACGAAGATAGCAGGAGCTTTATAAGCACCAGCAAAGTTAATTCCTTCATAGAAATCACCTTGAGATGCACCACCGTCACCTGTGTAAGTAATTGCAACTGCTTGCTTCCCTTTCTTTTTAAGT